>Ga0196897_1000107_pt1 | contig 9581 bp, 15 predicted proteins | sample VirMetDEL_Aug_31_FD_169092 | JGI IMG/M metagenome (GOLD analysis project Ga0196897, IMG submission 169092) | Aqueous microbial communities from the Delaware River and Bay under freshwater to marine salinity gradient to study organic matter... | ecosystem: Environmental > Aquatic > Marine >... | reverse complement strand
TAGCAATGGCGCGACAATTGACATCAAAGCAACTGACCGAAAGGATGGCAACTTGGTTGTTCCGAAGCTGATGCATGATGTCTATGTTCTGGCCATTGTAGATGGCAGCACAGTTGACCTTGTTGGCTATGCAACTAAGGAAATGATTGAAGAATCAGGAAGAAAGGACCTTGGAAAAGGTCCTGTTTGGTTCGTTAACCGGCAAGATTTGAAGACATGGTGAATGCGAACGACAAAGGCAAACGATTCGAACGCAAGGTGGCCAAGATGCTGAATGAACGATTCGGCACCAACGTCAGAAGAACACCAATGTCTGGCGGCATGACCATCAAAGGTGACATCATTGACCTTGATGGACCATTGGCACAGTTCAGTTTTGAATGCAAGAACCAGGAACGTCTGAACATTTGGTCAGCGTTGAAACAAGCACAGGATGATGCGGCCATTGATGGACGTGTGCCTGTTGTTGTGTTCACAAAGAATCATCAGCCAGATTATGTGGCAATGAAGTTTGAAGATTGGATGGACATCATCAAGCAGCTTTGAATTTCGTATCTTTAAACGAGTTATTAACAATTAAAAACACAGAGAAGTGAAGACAGAATTAACTGAAATTGAAAAGGAAAGCATTGACAAATTGGTTTCTGTTTACAGACAGGAACTTGTTGACCATGTGATGAATGCGCCAATTGTCAATAGGCAAGGTGTCAACATTGAGAATATTACAAATACAGTTCTGCGTTACTACGGAGTGACACGTGATAGTCTCTATTCAAGAGACAGGAAGGCACACATCGTGAAGTGTAGAGCAGTAGTGTTCTGGTTGTTGCGACAGCCAGAGATGGAAACAGGTCTATCATTGACACGGATTGCCGAAATAGCATTCATGAACCATGCATCTGTCATCCACAACATCAAGCGAATTGACAACGAACTGCTGTTTGAAGACAGGTACACAGTTGCTGAATTGACTGAAATCCTGAGATCCCTTGGATTCCGATTCTTCAAACAAGGCACTAAATTTATCATCAGATGAGAGACAGTTTTATATTCTACAGATCATTCTTCGAAGCTGCTGAAGATCTGTGTCCGGAAGAAAAATGTGCCATGTATGATGCCATCTGTGACTATGCTTTGAACTTCGTGGAACCATCGTTGGAAGGCACACCAAAGTTGGCATTTAGGCTGATCAAGCCACAACTTGATGCAAACATTGCAAGATTCAACAATGGCCAAAAGGGCGGCCGTCCAAGTTCAAATAAAACCAAACCGAAACCTAACCATAACCTAACCGAAACCAAAACAAAACCTAACCGAAACCAAAGTAAAACCAAAACAAAACCATTGACAGACTTAGGTTCTACAACTGAAAAACCTAATGTAAATGTAAATGGTAATGTAAATGGTAATGATAATGAGAATGGAAATGTCAATGTTGTTGGCGCGCCATCATTGGATGAAGTTCGTGAATGGATGTATCATTGCGGATGCCGTAGTCAGGACGAAGCTGACAAGTTCTGGTATTATTATGAGTCCAAAGGTTGGATGGTTGGACAGGTGCCAATGGCCAATTGGAAGGCAGCGGTCCTATCCTGGATAAAACGGGCGAAGGAGAAAGGTGACGATGTCAATGGATTCAAGTTTGACTTCGAAGTTGAACAATTAAAGCTGAACCAATGAGACACGGGTCACTATTTTCTGGAATTGGCGGCTTCGATTTGGCTTCCCAATGGATGGGTTGGACCAATGTCTTCCATACAGAGTGGAACGAGTTCGGCCAGAAAGTACTAAAACATCATTTTCCTAATTCAATAATTTACCATGACATCATCAAAACAGACTACTCTGTTCACAGAAACGACATCGACATCATCACAGGTGGATTCCCTTGCCAACCATTCAGCCTTGCCGGAAAGCGAAAAGGCACCGATGATGAACGCTACCTGTGGCACGAAATGCTGCGAGCAATTCAACAGATTCAGCCAACATACGTTGTGGCAGAAAATGTTCTTGGATTGCTTACTATCGATGCCGGTCTGGTCTTCGAGCAGGTGTGTGCTGACCTGGAAGCTGAAGGCTACGAAGTTCAACCGATACTATTGCCTGCTGCAGGTGTCAACGCTCCACACCGAAGAGACAGAATCTTCATTGTCGGATATGCTGCCAACACCAATGGCACAGACAAGGGATCTTCCAACAGAAGAACAGATTGCAAAACGGAAGGCAATCTATGGCGGAACGAAAAGAGCAATGTATCTGGAACACGTGATTGCACAGAACTTGCTGCCAACACCATGTGCAGCAGAAGACAGCGGCAAGGTATCGGGCAACGACAAAGAGCAGAAATCTGTGACACAAATGGTTGTTCAAACGCATGGCAAAAATTCCCAACTGAATCCGCGATTTGTGGCGGAAATGATGGGCTTCCCGACAGATTGGACAATATCACCTTTCCAAAGTGGAGAAACGAAAGCATAAAGGCATACGGAAATGCTGTTGTTCCGCAGCTAATTTTGCCTATCTTTCAAACGATTGAAAAACTAAACAGAGAAAAGAACACATGATTCAACAAGTAACTATTCACAAGCTGCCATTATTGGTGGGATGCAAGCCATTCGAAAGAAACCAGAATGGTCAGATGCTGATTGACATCATCGCAAGATTTGTGGATGCTGAATTTCCACACATTGATGATTTCAAATTGGTCACAGCATTTCAGAAGGCAGCATCTAACAGCCTATATTTGAACACCAAGCCATTGACATTGTCAACCTATGGTCAGCAATTGTCACCAAAGGTAGTTGGCGAAGTGCTTCGAGCATTTCAGCAGACAGAAAGAAGCAAGGCAGCACAGCCAACATTTCAACCAAAGATGTTGCAAGCAGCAAGTGATCCTATTGATGCACCATTCATGTACAATTGGACCATCAACTACATCCAGGAACATGGTAGATTGCCGGAATATCCCATGTGGGGATTGCTATACCAATATCTACTTGAAAGGAATGAAGTGAAGGCATTGCCTAACGAAAAAGTTCAAAGCAGATTTGCATTGATGCAAGAAGATAACAGGTATCAACAGACTGTGACCAAATGGTTCCGGATGAATGGTATTGTTTAAAATCGTATATTTGTAGAAATCAATTTTTAAACACAATGAGTGAAGAAAAAACAATCTATTGCGGCAATGGTCAGAAGAAAGGTGACACATGGCTGAAGGCATCCATCTGTCTGGACAAGATTCCATCTGAACATACGTTCATCTACAACGGCAAAAAGTACGTGAAGGTTAACATCAACTTGCGTGATCAACTTGATGACTACGGCAATGATGTTGCTATTTCCGTTGACACGTGGAAACCAGAGAAAGAAGGAAGCGTTAAAGAAAAGGTTGTGGCCAAATCGAAAGCACAGGCCGCAGCCATCGGAAATGATGACCTGCCTTTCTAAGCACCAAGCAGTAATTGACCTGTTGGCGGATGATGAATTGCGTGAATTGGCAATTCGCATCTGTCACAGGTATGCTGATGACCTGATCCAAGAAGTTGCAATGGTCATCCTGGAAATGGATGATGACAAATGGACCAATGTCAATGATGGTGGATATCTACGTTACTACGTAGTCAGAACGATGATGACAATGGCAACATCACCAAGGTCCACATTCTCACGTAAGCACGGCCTGTTTGCACACAGCACAGAGATGCCAGACGTTGCCGATGATGCTGAAGGTTACGATTGGGACCAGGAAGATGATATGATGATCATCGAAGCATTGTTGGATTCCTATCATTGGTATGACAAGGAAGTGCTGCGGTTGTGGCTACAAGAAGGCAGCTATCGGAAGGTCGGCAAGAAGGTTGACATTCCATTCAAATCAATTGGCAACTCGGTCCGTAGAACATTGGACCAACTAAAGGAAGACTATTATGGAATTATTTTGCAACGCTGTATTAGCAGCGGTCATCGCGTCACTACTGACCGAAGTGATAAGCATCCAGACCTACATTAAGCAATGGCTGAACATTGACGAATGGGCATCCATTAAACCATTCGATTGTTCACTATGTCTGTCGTTTTGGATTGGATTGGTTGTTGGAGCAGCAACGGCTGAAGCTGTCTGGCCATCTGTCCAGGTGGCATTGATGGCTGTTTTGATAGAACGTATTCTTTACAAATTCAAAATCTTCTGGATGCCATGAGCAGTAAGATAGTCAAACTAAATGGCCACAAACTTAAGGCTGATAATATAACGAAAAAGGTCAATTCAATCATTCGGTCAATTGAAAGATTGGAAAGGCTCAACCAAAACAATTAGAATGACCTATTCATATAAATGCCAAGGGAAATGCAAGATGGTCCAGGACTATGTGCATGGAATGAACGAAGAGCCAACATTCACCTGCTGCGGAAAGGTGATGAAGAAAGTATTCACCAAACCAATGGCCATAGTTGGTGCCAACACAGGTGGAAGAAAAGGAATGTGACATGGACAAAAATCAAATTTTGCTATTTATTAATGAACACCTTGCACAGCTTGAATTGATGGCGGCAAGGAAGTTCAGCGGAAGATTGACCAAGAATGAAGTGAAAGACTATGAAGAAACATACAAAGCTATTCACGGAAATGCACGTGTGTGTTTCACCTGTGGAAGTTCTGCGCAGACAATGGCCAGGGTGATGCTGAAGTTTGCTGAAGAAAATAAACCAACGCCAAAGCCAAAGCGAAGAAGGAGAAAATGAAACAGAACAAGAACCATGAAAACTACGGCGTGTATGTAACCCACAACACATACACCATGAAGTGGCACGCATTCAAGCGAGAAGATGCTAACAAGTATTGGAACAATGAAGGCAACTTCAAGCAAGGCATTGGTTCAACAGCTGAAGAAGCATTGGTAAATTTCAAGAAGTAATGGCAAAGAAGAAGTACATCGAAACACCGGACAAGATGTGGCAACTGTTCCTGGAATATGCCGCATACACTAAGGACCATCCAATAACTGTGAAGGATTTCATTGGTCCGAAGGCTATAACTGTGCATCGTGAACTTCAGAAGCCATTGACAATGGAAGGATTCGAGAACTACGTGGCGAATGAAGGATTGAACCATTTTCTTGATGATTATTTCGGGAACAAAAATGGAGCGTATGAAGAATTTTCCGCCATCTGTTCGCGCATACGTAAGAGCATCCGACAGGACCAGATTGAAGGTGGCATGACCGGAATCTACAACACAAGCATCACGCAGCGATTGAACAATCTGACCGAAAAGCACGAAGTGACACATCGTGAACAGCCATTATTCGGTGATGATGAATGAATGATTTCATTTACACAACGGCCATCCGCAAGATCCGCAAGCTGACCAAACGCAAGAAGGTCATCCAGGGTGGCACATCAGCAGGTAAGACATTCGGCATTCTTCCGGTCCTAATTGACAGAGCAGCCAGAATTGATGGTCTTGAAATATCTGTTGTGTCAGAATCTGTGCCACATCTTAGGCGTGGAGCAATGAAGGACTTTCTGAAAGTGATGCAGATCACAGGCAGATACAATGACAGCAGATGGAACAGGTCATTGCTTACATACACATTTGCTAATAGTTCATACATCGAATTTTTCAGCGCAGACCAGGAATCACGATTGCGTGGTGCCAGAAGGAACATCCTTTATGTGAACGAAGCCAACAACATTCCGTTTGAATCTTACTATCAGCTTGCCATCAGAACATCAGATGAAATCTTCATTGACTTCAATCCGACTATGGAATTTTGGGCTCACACAGAAGTGCTGCAAGAAGACGATTCTGAACATCTGATTCTGACATTCAAGGACAATGAAGCATTGCCGGACACGATTCGGAAGGACATTGAGAAAGCAGAAGAAAAAGCAAAGCATTCATCCTATTGGCAGAATTGGTGGAATGTCTATGGCCTTGGTAAGATAGGCTCATTGCAAGGTGTTGTATTTGACAATTGGAACCAATGTGACCAACTGCCAGACAACTACAGATGGCGATGCATTGGCCTTGATTGGGGATATACGAATAACGCAACGGCCATTGTTGAAGTTCGGCAAGCAGATGGCAAGCTGTGGATGCACGAAATCCATTATTCGACAGGAATGAGCAACAAGGACATCAGCAATGTCCTGGATGGATTCAAGGGTATTGAAATCATAGCCGATTCAGCAGAACCGAAGAGCATTGACGAACTGCGAAGGTATGGCCACAGAATCCGTGGAGCAGTAAAGGGAAAGGACAGCATCATGTATGGCATCAACCAAATGCAACAGGTGCCATTGATGGTGACATCATCATCAATCAATCTGATTAAGGAAATGCGTGGCTATGTCTGGCAGACAGACAAAACAGGTGCATCATCGAACATTCCCGTGGACCATTGCAATCATGCCATTGATGCGGCAAGGTATGCCGTGATGAGCAAATCAATGTCAACAGGAACCTATGCAGTCAGATGATTCCATTGAACAGACTTGAAAAGGAACTGAAGGCCATGACGTTTCCAGAGCAGGTGCGAATCAGCAAATGCGAAGTTGTGACCAATGTGCCAAAGATGATTGACAGCCACATCAAGACTCTTCGTGGCAATCCAGGCAACAGAGCATTCATGCCATACTATGACAGATTGCTGCTGCTGCGATTCGCAGTAGATACAGATTGAACATTTTGCTATTTACTTGAAAGACAACAGATGAACATCCTGGAAAGACTTGGACGTGTTTGGAAGATGCAGGAAGCATACAATGACTATCCACAGGCAGCTTCTGAGAACGCGAAGGCAGCGTTAAGGTATGCGGAAAAGTATGGATGGGGATCATGTTCTGGACCTATAGGAAAGGCCAGAGCAAGGCAAATTGCAAAGCGAGAACCAATTTCCGTGGAGACAATTGAACGAATGGCAGCATTCATCCGGCACAAAAGGAACAGCAAAAGGAAACTTGGTGAAGGATGTGGCCGTTTATCTTGGTTAGCATGGGGCGGTGATGAAGGTATCAATTGGGCAATCAAGAAAATTGAACAGATAAGACAAGAGAATGAACGAAATTGAACTTCCAAGCAGTTGGTCAGAAGTTACTGTGGAGCAGTTTGCGGCATTGCAGAATGTGATGAAGCACGATGATCTTCACGAATACGAAAAGAACGTGGCCATCATAAGTATCATGTCAGGATGGTCAGAAGCAGCAGTAAAAGAACTGTCATTGAAATCCTACACCAATGTGATGAAATCATTGGCATTCCTGTCATCAGCAGTTGAAGGAAAGCTGCAGAAGTACATGATGGCCAATGGCACCAAGTACAGAATTGAATCAGATGTGGAGAAGCTGACCGGTGGACAATACATTACTTTGATGCATCTGATGAAGGACCAGGACAAGGTGATGGACAACATGGCCGACATCCTGGCCTTGTTTTGTATTCCATGCAAAAAGACATGGTTCGGATGGAAGGATGGCACCTACAATTCAGAGCAACACAATGAAGTAGCTGCTGACATGAAGAAGGCAAAGATGGATGTTGTCTATCCGTTGACTGCTTTTTTTTTCGAAAGTTACAAGAAATACGCTCGCAGTATGCAGGTTTATTTGGCAATGATGGCGAAGGACAATCTGAAGGAAGCCAAAAAGAAGTTGAAACGTATGAAAGTAGATTTGGATGGCTCGACCTGGTCAACAATCTGGCAAACAATGACCATAGCAAATGGGAACATTTCTTCAATCTTCGGATCAGAGAACTATTTAACGTCATTACTTTCTATCGCGAAAAACAGGCGCACGATCGTCAACAAAACATTCAACAGCAAGCAGGACTGAAAAATGGCATTCGATAAGTTGGTAGACACATTGAATGGATTCCGTAAGGCATACACCAATGCCTTGGGTAAATCTATCAAGGACAACAATCTTGTTGCCACAGGTAGACTTAACACATCAGTCAGCTTGCCAAAGCAGCCAAAGGTCAAAGTATTTGGCGGCATCTACCAGATGCAGATCACGATGGAAGATTATGGTCTGGACCTTGACGAAGGAACACAGCCACAAGGCAAGCGACCAAACAACTTCACATTCGCTGACAATTACAAAGACATCTATGAATGGCTGAAGATTCCAACCATCCGTGACAAGATAGGCGGATTCAAAGGTGATTCCGACACGGCACAATGGTCTGAGTCCAAACATCGTGGATTGGCGTTTGTCATTTCACGCAATCTTGCAAACTACGGAATGAGACCAAGGAATTGGATTGGTCCATACATTGAGCCAATCAACAGAGCCATTCCATCTGAAATTGAAGAAGCCATTGCCGATGATGTGGCATTGACTATGGAGCAACTGAAACAGTTTATCGAATCACAAGGATAATGGCAACACTAATTGTTTACGCAAATGGCGAGAGCCAGGAACCAACTGAATACGCATTGGCCTACAATGACAACAGGTATGTAATCAGTAGCACGCAGTACACACCGACATTGCGTTTCAGAATCAGCATTCTGAAATATCCATACGTCACGGGTGATCAGCCAATTGCAACATTGGTTGTCTATCCATCTGTTGGAATTTATCAAGGTTCGCCATTTGAGAATCACGCATGGTTCGATGTGTCCAGAATAACACAGTCACAGTTGACGCATGACGTTTCCATTCCTGCTGCGAATCACCAAGCATTCGCGAAGAATATCAACAGTCATTTTGAATATTTCATCACCATTGTCGAAGAAGACATTGATACGACCATTGACAGGTATGTGCCTGTGGGCAGCACTATCTTCAAGCAGAAATCTGTCTGGAATGGTGTGCGGAATCTGGTTGATTGGATTGACTTTGACTACAATGATTTCATCATAGATGGACCATCAACAACCAAGAGATTCCTGACAGATGCGCCAAGCATCCGCAACATCAACAGCGACCAATCTGCTTGGTTGTATTACATCGCCAACAAAAAAACAAGCGCGAATAAATATCTGATTAATGCCTATGATGGAATAGATGGCACGGGAACATTGCTATCTTCTGGATTCGTCAACTGTCCATATAACGTAGCCAATGATTATGATGCACAATATTGGCGTATCCCAATTGGTCCACATGACATTGAAAATATAGATGCATCATTAATGACAGGCAGCACACCAACAACTGTGCTGAATGGTGCCGCATCTTACAACATCATGCTATTGAGCAGCACCAATGTCCAGGAATCAGAAGTTGTGACATTCAACCTGGACCAACAATGTAGCAAATATGAACCTGTGCGTCTGCATTGGCTGAACAGACTTGGTGGAATGGATTCGTTCAACTTCAATTTGAAATCCATGAACAAGACTGATGTCAAACGTGAATCGTATCATCAGCAACATCACACATTTACAGGATTCGTTTACGATTACACGAAGGCATCACGTGGCCAGACTGACTATGACATCCAAATGACCGAGAAGTTGACAGTCAACACAGATTATTTGACCGAAGCTGAAAGCGCATGGATGAATGACCTGTTCACATCACCTGTTGTTTACCGAGAAGTGAACAATGAATTGATTGCCATGAACATC
>Ga0196897_1000106_pt1 | contig 9633 bp, 10 predicted proteins | sample VirMetDEL_Aug_31_FD_169092 | JGI IMG/M metagenome (GOLD analysis project Ga0196897, IMG submission 169092) | Aqueous microbial communities from the Delaware River and Bay under freshwater to marine salinity gradient to study organic matter... | ecosystem: Environmental > Aquatic > Marine >... | reverse complement strand
TAAATAACTACCAAACTTCTTCACCTTTTAGGGACTATGTGTTACAATATTACTATGATGTAAACAATCGAAGAGAAGCAGAATCACAGGCACACACAGAGCTGCAGAAGTCCTACGAACGTAGAGGCGAGTGGTTCAAATGCACACCGGAGGAGGCCAGAGTTGTCGTCTCTAGTACAGCGGAAGAGTACAAATGAAAAGCACTTACAACCTAGTTAGTGACATATATAAACTTGTGGAGTCCAAAGAAGTAGCAGAAGGAGTGGACATTGAAGCATGTATAGACCAGTTCGGTGAAGCCGTGAAGGTACTCATGCGTCAAGAGTTCACAGAGAAGAGGGACGACTCACGTAAGTTGCGTATGTCCAACATAGGGCGTGAGGACCGCTACTTGTGGAACGTGTACAACGACGTGGACAAAGGTGAAGACATACAGCCACACACCTACGTCAAGTTCCTCTATGGACACATCATTGAAGAACTACTACTGTTCCTCACAAGAGCTGCAGGTCACGAGGTGACAGACGAGCAGAAGAAGTGTGAGGTCAACGGTATCAAAGGGTCCATGGACTGCAGGATTGACGGAGTTGTGACTGACGTGAAGTCTACGTCCACCTTTGCTTTCAAGAAGTTCAAGGAAGGCACACTGGCTTATGACGATCCTTTTGGGTACGTGGCGCAGATCAAAGGATACGCGCACTCCGAAGGTGAGACCAAGTTCGGCTGGCTGGCAATGGACAAACAAAACGGACACCTGACGTACCTGCTGTACGATACAGAGGACACACAGGCTCCTATCCATGACCTAATTTCCTACGACATTGGGGAAAGGATTGAACACATAAAAAAGGTCGTAGAGCAGAAGGAACCACCAAGCGTTTGTTACGAACCTATCGCAGATGGAAAGAGTGGCAACCAGAAACTCGCTATAGGATGTTCTTACTGCTCTTACAAAAAGGAGTGTTGGCCTTCGGTCAGAGGGTTCGCATATTCATCAGGTCCACGTTATTTAGTAGAGGTACACAATGAGCCGAAGGTCCAAGAAATCGAAGTTTCGTAGTGTCTTTGAGGAACACACAGCGGAAGTACTGAAGGGTTTTGAGTACGAACCGTTTACGATTCCTTACACAATACACAGAAACTATAGACCTGACTTCGTACACATCGCTAGTAATACACTAGTTGAATGTAAGGGTTTCTTCAGGGAAGGAGACACCAAGAAGTACACGAGTGTCAGGGACAGTTTGGAAGAAGGTCAAACGCTGGTGTTTGTACTCATGAACCCAAACAAGAAAATAAGAAAAGGAGCTACGATGACGATGGCCCAATGGTGCGACAAGGAAGGACTTGCGTGGTACACTTTAGACACAGTAGAGGAGTTGATGAAAGATGTCTCTAACTATGGAAGAAATTAAGGAACGACTGCTACGTGCCTACGATCCTGACGACTTTCTGGAAAGTTTAGAAATAACTTCAGAGGAAATACTGGACAGGTTTGAAGACAAGTTAATCAACAGACTAGAAAAGTTTGCAGAGGAGTTAGAAGGTGAAGAGGAGAACGAAGATGAGTATTGACATAGCGACACCAGAGGAGTGGAACAAGGTCAAAACTGTCGATCTTGTGGAGAAACCTCCTCATTACAACCAAGGAGGTATCGAGGCTATCGAAGCAATCAAAGCAAGTATGCCTAGAGAAGACTTCCACGGTTACCTCAAAGGTAATGCACTGAAGTACTTATGGCGCTACCACTACAAAGGAAAACCCGTAGAGGACCTTCGTAAGTGCAAGTGGTACGTAGACAGACTCATACAGGAACTTATCTAATGAAAGTAATCGAGGGAAACTTTAATGGCAAAGAAGAAAAGATACCTGTACCTAAAGTATTTGACGCAATTCTGTCAGTGGAGAAACTAGAGGACTACAAAGACGCCTTTTGTATAATCAAGTCGGAGGAGTTTGTAGTAGTCTCGACTAACATTGACCCACTAGAGCTTTACTTTGTGTTGGACCAGCTTAAGATGTCACTATTAACCGGAGGAGAATACGAATTATAATGGACGCATATCAAGAATACATACACAAGAGCCGCTACGCACGTTACTTACCAGAGGAGCAGCGTAGGGAAACATGGAAGGAAACTGTGGACCGTTACTTAGACTTCTGGGTCAGTAAGGAGAAGCTGACAACAAAGGAAGCCAAGAGTCTATTCGACGGTATCTACAATCTGGACGTAATGCCCAGCATGAGGGCACTGATGACTGCAGGGGAAGCTCTGGACAGGGACAATGTAGCTGGGTTTAACTGCTCCTATCTACCTATAGACCACCCTAAAGCCTTTGACGAAATGATGTACGTACTTATGTGTGGCACTGGAGTGGGCTTCAGCGTTGAACGTCAGTACATCACTAAACTACCAGAGGTTGCGGAAAAGTTCCATGACACAGATACCATTATACACGTCGCTGACAGCAAAATTGGATGGGCTAAAGCGTACCGGGAACTTATCGCAATGCTCTTTAGTGGTCAAGTACCCAAGTGGGACGTTTCTGGAGTTAGGCCTGCAGGGTCAGCCCTTAAGACCTTCGGAGGTAGAGCGTCTGGTCCAGAACCTCTTGTTGACCTCTTTAACTTCACCGTTGACGTCTTTCGAACCGCTGCTGGAAGAAAGCTTAGTTCCATCGAGTGTCACGATCTCTGCTGTAAGATTGCACAAATCGTTGTCGTTGGAGGAGTCAGACGTAGCGCCCTCATCAGTCTCAGTAATCTTACCGACGACAGGATAAGACGAGCTAAGTCAGGGCAGTGGTGGGTAGATAATCCTCAGCGTGGCTTGGCTAACAACTCAGCTTGCTACACAGAGAAGCCTGACTTTGAAGCCTTTTTAAACGAGTGGAAGTCTCTGTACGAGTCACGGTCAGGCGAAAGAGGTGTCTTTAGTCGTGTCGCAAGTCAACGTCAGGCAGAAAAGAATGGCCGTAGAGACGCCAGCTTTGACTTCGGTACTAACCCGTGTTCAGAGATCATCCTACGTCCGTACCAGTTCTGTAACCTGTCTGAAGTAGTAGTCAGAGCAGAGGACACACTGGACACTCTACGTGCAAAGGTGAGGTCTGCAGCCGTCTTAGGGACGCTACAGGCTACTCTGACTGACTTCAGGTACTTACGTAAGATCTGGAAGGACAACACGGAAGAGGAAGCGTTACTAGGCGTATCACTAACAGGAATCATGGACCATCCAGTTATGTCAGGGAGGAAGAGTCGTGCAGAACTACAGGAGTGGCTCACGGAGCTTAAGAAAGAGGCTATTAAAACTAACCGCACTTGGGCTTTACGGCTTGGCATCAATGTTAGCACTGCCATCACTGCTGTTAAGCCTTCCGGTACTGTGTCTCAGTTGGTGGACAGCGCGTCTGGCATACACCCTAGATACTCAGAGCAGTACATACGACGAGTAAGGGCAGACGCAAGAGACCCTCTGTGTGCTGTCCTAGAGGCCGCTGGAGTGCCTGTGGAGATAGACGTGACTTCTGCTACTACTAAGGTCTTCTCGTTCCCCATAAAGTCTCCTAAGAAGGCTGTAGTAGCGACTGACATGGGAGCCATGGAGCAGCTTGAGTTATGGGAGTTGTATCAGGACTACTGGTGTGAGCACAAGCCTTCCATGACTTGCTACTACAGAGACGATGAGTTCCTAGAGGTGGGTCAGTGGTTGTACAACAAGTTCGACAAGGTTAGTGGCATAAGCTTCCTACCTTACTCAGAACATACGTACCAGCAAGCACCCTATGAGCCTGTGGACCTAGAGACGTACCAGAAGCTAGTCAAGGAGTTTCCAAAGACTATCGAGTGGGACATTGTTGAGGAAACAGACATGACCGAAGGGTCACAACAGTTGGCCTGTGTTGGTAACAGTTGTGAGATCTAGAGTGAAACTGAAGGGGGGTCTTGAGTGACCCCCTTTTTTTACTCAGTAAACATCCCTGAACGAGACCCAAGAACACCACCTGCTCTAGCGAGTATATCAGCAGTTCTTCCTGTTTTGTCGTCTTGTAAAAACTTCTGTATTCTTTGCTGTGTATTCGTTTGCCCTGCTATAGCTCTTTGGGCTGTAGGAGTAGATAAACCTCTGCCAGCGGCCGTACCAAGCGCCGCAGCCGTTAGCGCACCTGTTTGTCCACCTAAAGCTAAACCAGATAGGATACCTGTAGCAGCTAACGTATAGAACCACGAAGGGTTTTTAACAGACCTTAATTCTTTCAAACGAGCTAAGTTTTGATCTAACTGGGCAATTTCAGCAGTATACTTTTCTTTTCTGCTGATGTCTTGAGCAATTTCAGAAGATAACTGAGGGTTTCTAGAAAGAGCAGCTTTCTTTGTGTTTAATGAATTGTCTATAGCAGACAAAGAAGAGGCTAGTTTATTTCTGTGGCTTTTTAATTCGCCTTCTATTATTCTTGCTTTAACTTTGCCTAAATTAGCTGCACGTTTGGCTATAGTTTTTTCTGTCTGCCTTAAGTTAAACTCTAAAGTCCTAGCTGTCCTATTTAAAGGCCCGGTTCCGTACCTAGAGTCCCAACGGTTGTTTTTACCTACTTCTGCTATCCAGTCAGATTCATTAAAGAAGCCTCGTTTTTTAGGGTCAGATTGTGCTTTTTCTATAGTTTCTCTTAAAACAACGGTGCTTTTCCATTTTCCTGCTTCTTTTTCAAAAGCTTCTTTCTGTTTTCCCGTTAATTGACTTTTCATTATCTTGTCAATCTCGTCTTGTACAGTGTATAAAGCTCTTTTTTGTTGAGGATCAGCAGCTTTATTAGCCAAAGTTCCTACACGAGACCGTAACGAACTGACTAAAGCTCCGTCTATCCTACCACTAGGGTCTTTAAAGAAGTTAGTATCCTCTATAGCTTTGTTAAAAATTTTCATTACTGAGGGAACATCAACAGTGTTTACCGCAAAATAATCATCTTCTTGTAAAGCTTTTTGTAATTGAGTTTCTAGCTCACCTGATTTAAACCTAAATTTTTTCTCTTTAATCATAGAGTAACCTTTAGACTGCCACAGGTTGTCCAAAGCTCTGGCTCTTTCTCCTATGTTTTCTTTTCTCAAGATTCTTTCTATGTCCTGACCAGTAGCAGCAGCAGGAAAAGAGTTTAAAAAAGTTTCGTTTCTAAAATTTAGCCGACGAGAATCAAGAATTTTTTGTGTTTCTGAGGCTGCTTTAGCTACTATTTCTTCTGCTTTTCCTGTTTTCAAAGCCTGTAATTTTTCTTGTAAAGGAACAATTCGTCCTTGTGCTTCTTGTTTTTTAACAGTTTTTAAATTATCAGCTTCGTTTTTTATAGCAGTAGAGGCGTCTTTCATTTGTTGCTTAATTAGCTCTTCTTTATTTTTAATTCCTTCGTCTAATTTAGCGGAAAAAGCTTTTTGAGCGTTTAAAAAGTCTTCTGCTTTTCCTATTATAACTTCTTCTTGCTGCTTAACTACTCCTTTTCCTCCAAAAGAAGGAGAAACGATGTCCCTATAAAACGTGTGTATTAAGCCCTCAGCCCCCTTTGGATCACTAGCTGCCAAAGTTATAGGAACAAAGTCACCGTCAGCGTCAACCAAGTCTCCTTCTACTCGACGTTTACTAACAACGTCTGCTGCTTTACCAAAACCAGAAGTCACTCCTTTTACAAGACCAGCACCGACCAAACCGCCTAAAGCACCTCCTGTAGCGCCTTCTAGTCTTTGCCCTGCTTCTGCTTCTCCAGCACCATAAACAGCGCCTTCTGTCCCGGCTCTAGCAAGCATAGATCCTGCCTGACCTGCTCTGCCTACTAACGCAGCAGGAGTTGCTAGATAAGTAGCAGGAGAAACAACAGCCCCAGTAATGTCGGCAGCAGTAGCAGCAGCCCCTTGTCGTTGCTTAAACTCTTCTTGTTTAGCGTCATAGTCTTTTTTCATTTGTGCGTAGATTTCTCCTACAGGAGCATCTACCGACGCAGAAGCAGCTATTGCCGCTGTCCATAGACCTAACTCATCTCCCCATCCTAAAGCAGCACTAGAGAAAAACCTCTGTGCAGCAGCTAAAGAATCTTCTGAAGACCATGCTGTTTCTTCGACCTCAAGTTCTTCTCTAGACTTACCAGAATCTTTCATTTCTTTTTGAAATGCTTCACTTAACAACTGCATGTCTTCTGGTCTGAAACCAGCAGGAGCTAGAGTAACTTCAGAATTGTTCTGAGGTTTTTGAGGTACGGGAAGTGTTTCGGCGGCAGCCGCTAACTTTTCGAGTCTATCGTTTTGCATTACTGCAACCCTCTTAATTTTTGATTTTTCAATACTGTTTGTTCCCAGCGTTCTTCCGACAAACTTTGGTTTTCTAGAGCATCTAAAATAGGCTTAATGACTTCATTTTGTTCTAAAGCTCTTAAAGCAGCTTCTCTGTCTGCCGGGTTTACTTGTCTATTGGCTAAACTTATTTTTTCTCTTACCTGTGCTACAATATTAGGAGATCTTTCTAAGTAAAAGTCCATTGTTTTTTGAGCTTGTGTTTTAGCAACCCAGTCTTCAAAACCAACAGCATTAGGATCTTTAGTGTACTGAATAAACTGTGTTTTTCTAGAGTAATACTCTTCTTCTGCTTTAGCAATTTTAGCCATGCCTCGTAAATATGCCTCAGCTTCTTCGTTTGATAAATTATTAGGGTCTATAGAAGCGTCTAAAGCAAGAGCAACGTCTCTGTCAGACGCAGGTCCCGTAGGTAAAAGCTCTAAGGCTCCCGACATTCTTATTTCATTTATTCTTCGTCGATGCGTAGTAGCAGCCCCTGCAATACCTAAAGCTTCTTCAGTTGCAGACAAAGTTTTTCCAAAAAAACCTCTTTCATAAAATGCTCTTTTAGAAGCCTCAGTCGCTAATTGGTCATAGTTCGCTGCTTTTACTGCCGCTTCTTGCGCTTTTGTTCTTGCTTCTTTAAGAAGATCAGAACCCCATTTAGTGTCTAACCCTAAGTCTTCTTTTTCGTCTTTAGGTGCAAACTCTTTAGGAGGAGTAGGACCCACTGTTTCATAGGTAAGTTTGCCAGTAACTGGGTCTTGTAGAGCAAATTTAGTTACTTTTTTCATTGAACCGTCTGGCTGCTTTTCCATTACCTCAACTTTTTGAGGAGCAGCCCTACTACCAACAGCCTTAGGCTTAAACCTGTCTCTAAATTGGTCAAGCTGAGGTTCAACAGCTTCAACATCTGTTTGACCAGTTGTAAGACCTTGCAAAACATTTCTAACCTGTAGTTTATCTTCTTTAGATACTCTAGGATCTTGCATAAACCCTTGTAGTTCTGTTAGTGTTGCTTTTCTTTTGGTTTCTTTTTGTCTTGCGGTACTTTCTAAAGCTATTGCTTGTTCCCTAAGAGCTAAAGCCGTTTTAAGGTCTCCCGCAGCCAGTGCTTGTTGCCCAGCAGTCATATAAGCTTGGGGAGTTTGGGCTTTTCCTGTAAATAAACCCTCAAACGCCTTTTGTTGACCCTGTTGCTGCTCAAGAGCAGTAGCAGCTTGCATCACTTTAGCGGCCTGTTGTGGATCTATAGTAGCCAACTGTTGTGACAAGATCTTCATACTTGCGAAGTCTCCAGAACCCTGTGCACCTTGTATCTGTTGCATCAACTGGTTAAATTGTTGCTGCTTTTGTTGCTCCCTGCGTTGACCCGGCAGACTACCAATAGCCTGACCTAAGCCAAACATACCTTGTTGGTAAGAAGGCCTACCTAATTGAGCTAAAAAACTTTCTCCAAACCTAGCCATTATTTATTCTCCTTATTTAAACAAGCCACCTAGAGCTGAACTAGCAAGTCCAGACCCTAAAGACCCTACTAAATCAGCTTGTCCTAAGCCAGACTGAAGCAACGCTTGTAAACCAGAAACATAAGTTTCTCCGTAAGCACCTGCCTGTTCCGACAGAGATTGTCTCTGACGTTCTGCAGCAGTCATACCGGGCTGCAATGCGCCAATCAACTGCGCCTGTGGTACGTAACCAGCGGCCATCATTCCTGACATATTAGCCAGATCTGCTCTTTGTAGTTCTCTAGGAGTCGCTCTAGCTAAAGTACCCATGCCAAACATACCGGAAGCAAGGTTTTGTAAATTAGCAGCTCTTTCAAGGGCAAGCTGTTGTTCAGTACCTGACTGTTGTATAGCCATAAGAGACGCTTGGTTTTGAGCCTCTGCTTGAGCTTTAGCTCTTGCTAGTTGTTCAGGTGTTCCACCAAACTGCGCTGTACGTACACCTAAGCGTCCCTGAGCCGCTAAACGTTGCTCTTGTGCTAAACGTTCGCGTTCTTCTTCAGGAGACTGTAAAGCCCTAAGTTGTCTATAGACTTCTTCTTCTCTTGCTGCTCTGTCCATGGCCCCAGCATCCATAGCAGCTTGTTGTGCTTGTGTAAGCATACCGCCAACACCGCCGTAAGCTTGTTGAGCCAGTTCTTCATATCTAGGGTCATAAGAAGCAGCAGCTTGTTGTGCTAACTGACTTGCACCACCAAACAAAGTTTGTTGCATGGCTTGTTCTTCAGGAGAAAGAGTTACTTGATAATCATAACTCCCAGTGACAGGATCTTGTGTCATCCCAAAGCGACCACCTGTGGAAGAAGTCACGGTGTACGGTTGGAACTCCAGCATACCACGGAGTTCTTGGGCTAAACCTTCTTCTCCTGCTAATTCTTCGTAACCTTTAGTTCCTATTTCTGCTAACTTGTCGTAAGCTTCTTTAGTTAAAAGACCTCCAGCAGCCCCTGTAAGTATGTCTAATAAGTCAGCCATTAGTAGGTCCCTCCGTTAATCGTTCCTGTAGCTAACGTACCTGTAAAAGTCAAGGCAGGTATTGTGACAGTCCCTGTGAACGTAGGTCCAGCAGTGTCTGCCTTTGTAGCTATTGCAGTTGCAATGTTATCAAACTCAGTTTCAAACTCAGTTCCCTTAATGACTTTGTTAGGATCTCCAGAAGACAAAGTGTCTTTTGAAGCAAAGTCCGTTACTTTAGTATAATTACTCATATTGTTTTACCTACTAATGCAAGTACATTGATTTCTTGTATTGACAGTTCGTTACCGTTGATGCTTGTTTCCATGCCTATGCTCAAGGTTCCTCCGCTGCCATTAGTGTTTACAGCATCTTTGGACGTCAGAATACCATCAGAAAACTGACCTATGTTGTACTCGTCTATCCCAAACTCTGCTTTTGATTGGTCCCTCAGAGTTATAATACTTGTGTTGTACGAGGAGCCGAAGTCGTAGTCCCACTTAAGTAGTACGTCAAGACCACTACCACCTACTATCGTCGGTCTGATCTTCTTTAAAAACTTAAGTTTAGAAGGGTCACCAAAAGACAACTCAGGGCTAAAGTACTTGAAGCTGTAGGAACTGCCATTGTCCTGAAAACCTGTGTACTGCCCTATGCCTTCTGAGCTGCCTATGAGTAAACTTCCGTCGTCTTTGCGTTCATAACAAGTAAAACCAGTGCCGGGCCAGCGTGTTACTCTGTATGACCCGTTTTCCAAAGTTCCTCTAATGTCAAAACAATAAGTCATGTTTTGGTTTGTAAAAGTTAGTAGGTAGAAGTTTGCTTCCGGGTAATACACAGACTTGTAAACTTCGT
>Ga0196897_1000103_pt1 | contig 9685 bp, 14 predicted proteins | sample VirMetDEL_Aug_31_FD_169092 | JGI IMG/M metagenome (GOLD analysis project Ga0196897, IMG submission 169092) | Aqueous microbial communities from the Delaware River and Bay under freshwater to marine salinity gradient to study organic matter... | ecosystem: Environmental > Aquatic > Marine >... | reverse complement strand
GTTCTTATACGTCTTGTAGTTAAAGTACAGGACGTGAACCTTGTTTCTATCTGAATTGTTGCGTGGGCTAACCGTATCTGAAGAGTTCTCAAGGATGCCTGCGATCTGATCTTCAGTCAAGTCAGGGAACTCTCTAACGAGTTCGTTGATTGGAATCTCTTTAGTCTCACCGACGTAGTATATGTCTTCGAAATATGGAGACTCTGTGTAAGAGTAAATCAAGTTTGCAGGATCGACGTACTTTACTGTAACGCCGTCTGCATAATCAAATGTAGTTTTAGTAGCGCCAATACCTAAGATGGTTAAGTCTTCGAGAACTCTACGTCTAGTAAGGTCATAGTCGCTATGCTCGAGCAGCACGTTAATAGCCTGCTCTTCTGCCAACTCAACGGCCTGCTTGTAGTTGAGCTGCATATGCAACGCTAACTCCTCTTCGGTTGCTGGCAGTTCCTCCTTGTTGTTTTCATAGAGGTTCATGCCGAGCTGAGCTTGAGCAGCGTCGTTAAATTCTTTTGCTTTTATATCACGTAGCAAAGACTCCATATACTCAGTGCGGCGAGCCACACCGTAGTCGTCCTGCGAGAATGCGTTTACTTCATAAGCTCGTTGTGACATACCGTTAACAACGATATCAACGAACTTAGGGATGATAGGAACTGGCTTCCAGTCCAGGTTTAAATAGCTTAAGTCACCATTAATTGATAACTCGTTTTTATATTTTTCGATTGACTGTTCGCCTCGGGCATAAAGCCTAAGCTGGTGAAACTTATTGTATACGCCAGTATACTTAGAGGTCGATCCAGTGAACCACTCTGACTCAATAGCCTTAGCCACCTTAAGCCCATAGTCGTGGCTCATTTTTTCTAGGTCACTAACCGCTTGTGACGGGAAGCTTGTTACAACAGACTCTGCCATATTATGCTTTTAATATTCTTGATGTAGTTCCAGTGTTATTGTATCTCGATATGGTAATGTTAACGGGGGTGCGTTTGGCCTCGGGATTTGGCGCGTACTTCTGTCTATTGCAAGCCATGATGGCTAGACCAGAGCTAATAGAAGCATCATGCTTGGTTCTATTGTTTATATTGAACTTGGCCCAATCGTTCAGGGTTTCATTGAAATACATTGTGCCGTAGCCATCTTCCACCTGACCAACATGGTCGTTGATGTACATTTCGATGGCTGCGGCATGGGCTTGCTTTATGTCTTCGCTGGAGTTAGGAATACCGCCAACCTCCTTCTCGGCTGTTGACAACTTATTCCAAGCCTTATCTGGCCTGTTCATACTAAATCCCCTGTACCCTCTTCGGCGCAGGTAGTACAAAAGCCTTGGCTTGTTGTTCTCCGCAAGTATCGGCATACCATAAAATACAAGTGCCATGAGAACATCTTCAAAGAATATCTCAGCGGTTTGTGGTCTAGCTATATATTCTAAAAAGAAAGTGTTTGCAGGCGCATCCTCCATCGAGAACTTAGTCAAACCGTGCAAAGCTCCTTTCGAACCTTTCTTATCTACTGTACCTGAGATATCGTACGAGTCGCAACCAAACGCTCCGACGTGTTCGTTACCAGGGTACTTTATACCATTTTTGACCACAACGCGGTTCTGCATGGACGCGTTAGGCACCCAGCTTACTTTGAACCTACCATTAGGGTCAGGAGTAAACCTAACCTTAGTATCCTTAATACCGTTCTCCCACTGGAAGTTACCGGTAGTAAGAACAGCAGAGTTCTCGTTACCTTCGTTATAGTCTATCTGCTCGTAAATCTTTACAAGATTAAACAAGCTGTTTTTAGTTTCGTCTCTAAAGGCGTGCTCCTCAGTACGAGGAAACTGCCTGTAAAATTCGTTCAAAGCGTCTTGGTCATCTTTCAAACCTTCAGCTTCGTTCAACCAGTGGTCTACGACTCCATACTCGATCTTATCACCGTGCGGTCCTCGTACTTCACCCTCTGGGTTGTTAAAGACAGGGTGTCCATACTCATCAATGAAACCTTCATAGTTCCACTCCATGGGTATAAACAAAGCGTAAAGCCCAGACTTCGTTTGCCCGTTCTTGTTACGCTTAGTTACGTCAGAATCGTAGTACATATCCTTGAAATTCTGACCTCCCTTATCTAGTGCGTTTGAAGTAGAACCCATCATGCACTTACCGATGATCCTACTACCAAGACGCAAACAAGTCTTAGTTACCCGCCAGTTGTTTTTGATGTTGTCAGGCTTTTCCCACTTACCACTTTCATCGTGGACTAACAAGGAGAGCTTCTCACCATCATAACTATTGTCACCGGTGTTTTTCCAGTCGATCGTAGTGTCGAGACCTTGCATATCGTCAGCCTCCTCGTGTTGACCCATTTTTCGACGGGTGAACTTTTTGGCTGGAACACGGTAAGCAAGCTCTGACTTAGGACGGTCCATACCATCTTGTATCGGCTTGAAAAAGAACGGGTAATTCAAACTTATTGGCACTACCTTATCCGTGAACATCTTCTTTGCGTCACCACCGGATTTAGACAGTATACCAAATCTAGAATCACTTGCAAGAGTAGCTAAATTAACGGTTTCAGCCGAGCTCATGAACGAGAAGCCCGATCGTCTATTCTTGAGATAGCACATGCCGTAGCTTCTTTTATCTGCTTTGCAAGCTTCCCAGAATATAAAGAAGAGCCTGTTCGCTTCGCGGAAGTCAGGAGCGCCGACATCGATCTTGCTCCACTGGAGATACATATAGTAAGACCCAGGTATCCAAGTGGCGACACCATTGTTGCTAAACCAAAACCCTTCTTCTCTACGTCTAAATTCTTCATCGATATATGCGTAGTGTTTTTCTTTAAACTCTTCAGGATATTCGTTCCAATCGAATACTGTCTTAATCTTCTTAAAATCTGGGTTTTCTGGAAACTGCTCCCACTTTTGTTCCGACTTCTTCTTGCTACGGGTGTAAACGGTTTTAGGTGCTAAAGGCAAGGCTATCTTCAAGCCCTGTATCTCTAGCACCTCTCCGATCTGTCCAGTCTTAGATACAACAACAATGTCATTTTCTTTGTTGTAACCGTAAGCCCAGCTCTTGCTTTTATTGAGCCGGTGTAGGGTGTTTGATCTTATAGGTTGGACAACTTTATATAAGCTCTGTTTGTACATTACTTAGATCTACCTTCAGCAAAGCCTTTAAACTTAGGTTTATCTGTAGGTGGTTTCTCTTTTTCCTCAAGGATAGCCTCTTCTTCTTGGATGCGGTTCAGTATTTCAAATGCATCGAAGATAGCAAGCTTCTTAGTCGCCGCAGCGTTCTTAAGCCTATCGGCTGAGATGTCGTCGTCAGAATCAACAATAGCTTCTTTAGCTACCTTAATTAATTCCTCAACGGCTTTATGCCCAGCTTGGATTATACGCTTTTTCGTCTCCTTGATATTCATATTCAATATTAATGTATTTATCCATAACCCTGTAAAGCCTAACTCCATCCACAATGAATTCAAACTCGTCGCCCGGTGAAAAGCCAACAAGCTTACCGACCATAAGTGGTATACCAGAATAACGAATCACACCGACTAGAGGTTTCTCAGCGTCTAACGAGAACCTATCATCATTCTCTATAGGTTGAACGAAGCAGTAGCCTGGCATAGGACTCCAATCTTCACCTGGGTTTCTGTAAAGGAAGACTTGATCTTGCTCTACAAGATACTTATCTTCATTAGCCCAGGCTCTAGAGTTTCGCTCTTTGCCTTTAACATCGTACCAGCGTCTAAACACTTGGTGATGCACCAGGACCTCTTGTCCCTTCCTTATAGGTGTAGCAACACCTATTGGTACTTGAACTACTTCAGCTACACGGTTGACGTACTCATGGTTTGATATCTCGGTATTAATAATAAGGTCCTTGCCTTCCGCAACCTGGACCTTATTATTGTACCTGTCTCCAATAGGAGACACTATGTAGTTAAAAAGGCCTCTCATCAGTACTCCAAATTGTACTCAACTGATATAGCCATATTCTTGTTAAAGTCTTTCCACGGAAGCACCATATCTTCTTTCTTGATGTATATAGAGTACTTGTCGTCTTCCTCTATAATATCACAAATAGTGTGTCCGCCATAGACGCTTTGACCTATTGAGTAATGCATCGAATCGGTCTTGTAGTCTTTACCTATTGTGATCTTCCTGATTACACCATTATTCATCAGGCCAGTTGATGGTTCCGTCCTTGAGGTTCACGTCGTATGTTCCGTACGTGTCATCAAGGGTTTGTTGCAAAAGAGTCACCTTGTCTTGCTCGCCTGCTAAGCGGTGGAGCAACTGGTGTTTAGTTGTTTCAACCTTACCAATTTCAAACTGGATGGCATTGATGTTGTTCACCACCTCTTGCAACTCGGCCAAGTGCTCGTCAGAGATCTTCTCGGCTCGGGGATTTAAGTCAATTGTTTCAGACATATAAAATAAAATTAATTGTTTTTCTTTGTTGACCCACCGAAGAAAAAGTCTACGATGGTATTTACCTTAGCGCTCATGGCTCCGAATACTGTTGAGATAAAACCGATCTCATAATCGCTCAGATCAATAGAGTTTTGAACAAAGTACTGGAACATGACGTATGTGAGAGCAAAGTAAGCTACTGTAAATAGCGTCGCGAGAATTTTCTGAATAATAGCGTCGTCTTGGTAAAGATTTCTAGCGCTGATTCGATCCTCGACTTCTTTTTCGAAAGCTTCTTTTTCGGCGTCGAGTAATACTTTCTTAATTGATAACTTAGCTTCTTCACGTTCTTTATCCGTTGTGATAACGGCGTCGAGGATTTCGTCGGCATTCTCTAATACTTTACCGAACAAGGTTCCGACTAAACCCTTAACCATTACAGCAACCGCCTTTTTTACGCATCCTGTTCTCGACGCGTTGCAGTCTACTAGAAGAGAGAGAAGAGCGGAACTTCATACCCTTATCCATTTGCTGCTCCATTTTGTTTTCCAACTTGTATGCTTTAGCGGCCAGCTTCTTTGCTTTGTTTTTTCTTGGGAATGGCATATTGTTATCTTTTTGGATCTTTGATCATATCATCGATCGCTTTGTTCATTACCTTATCTGTGTAGGACTCGTTCTTATAGAACACGTTTGACTCGGTCATAGGTATATCCTCTTCACCGAGTAAAATGCGGTAGATCCTACTTATTAGAAGATTACACTTAAAGGATGTTTTGTAAATAGAGTACATGATCGTGGTTCGGTTACGATGTCTCCACACGTCTATCCAGCCATCCTTACGCAGTCTCTCCCATCTCTGCTTATCCCAAGAGTACGCATATACGCCGTTGATAAAATCGTCGCGTGTAAAGCGCTCTAAAGAGCTCAGATATATTAATAGCTCGAGGTCAGCATCCTTAAGATTGTTCTGCTTACAAGCCCATTTGCGAACGAGTCTGTAATACTTGAACAACTGAGCCTCTTTGATATCGTCAACAGTCATCGACCATCGCAATGTCTCTTATTCGAATAACTCTATATAGATCGCCGTCATAAGTAATGCTGTGACCAGCATGACGATCATACCAGACAATATCACCATCCTTTACATATTCAAATCCTTCTGATATAGATACAACCTCTCCATTTACGTAGCGGCCCTCTGTATCCGTATGATCAGTGATAAGCAAGCCCCCAACTTTCTTGGGAGCCTGCTTCACTGCTTTAATTAATACGTAATCATTTATCGCTTTCATCGACTCTGATATTTGAGATTACACAGTCTGCAGACATGATAGTCAATGCTACACTTACGGCGTTCTTCAGGGCCGTCTTAGTAACTAGCACTGGATCTACGATGCCATCTGTAACCATGTCAACCTCCTCGCCTGTCACCACGTTCACTCCGATCCCACGGGTATCGGGTAAACCATCTAAACTCCTACCTGCGTTGCTCATGATGGTATTGAACGGAGCTCTCATAGCTGAGCATAAAATCTCCATACCTGCATTACGTACAGTAAGCTCTTTTGAAGCGTTAAGCAAAGCCACGCCGCCGCCAGGTACGATACCTTCTTTAAGTGCAGCTTTAGTAGCGTATATCGCATCTTCAACCCTATCCTTCTTTTCTTTTAAAGCAACCTTGGAGCCAGCACCAACGCGAACAACCCCAACGCTACCAGAAAGAGTAGCCAATCGCTGCTCGAGTTTTGTCTTAATGAATCCATTTTTCTCGTTTGCAATTTTACCGTTAAGCTCGTCTATACGCCCTTCAAGTTCGGGTGTCATGTCTTCGAGCGTGAGCACTGTTGTTTTGTCGTCAGTAACCGCTGATACGGCTCTTCCTAAGTGTTCAACTGACATAAGATCTAAGTCGTCGCCAAGCTCCTCGTTGAGTACTGTAGCACCAGTCAAGATAGCTAAGTCTTCCATAGCATCTGTCCTAGTCGGCCCAAACCCTGGAGGTTCGATGATGTTGACCTTAATGTTACCTTTTACCTTGTTCATGAGCAGGGCACTCTTTACTTGCTGAGACACCGGCGCTACAATAAGTAATGACTTGTTCCCTTTAACAACAAACTCAAGGATACTCTGTATCTTTCGGATGTTAGGAATCTCAGATGAGCAGCACAGCACATACGGGTGTTCTAGCTCAGCTAAGTGCTTTTCAGTATTAGTAACAAAGTGTGGGGATGTAAGGCCGCAGTCTATCTGCGCTCCGTCTACGATGTCTACGTAAGTATCTTCTGTCTCACTAGTCTCCATGAGGACGACACCGTGTTTACCTACCTTCTCGTAGGCTTCTGCGATAATAGCTCCAAGCTCCTTATCGTTGTTACAGCTAATCGCTGAAACTGCTTTTAACATGTCTCCATCAACTTCGACTGCAATAGCTTCGAGGTAATCAATGACCTCAGACAGGGCGTTGTTAACCCCGTCCTTAACATCGCGGATACTTACACCTCCATTGATCGCTTCGGAAATTTCTTTGATGAGAGCTTCGGCCAGTACTGTAGCCGTGGTTGTTCCGTCTCCTGCTTCCTTAACTGTGCGTTGAGCCGCCTCCTTAATTAAGGTCGCGCCCATGTTTTCGACCGGATCATACAAGACTACGCTCTCTGCAACGGTTACACCATCTTTTGTAATGACCGGTTTGCCTCGCCCATCCTCGTATATAACGCACTTACCCGAAGCGCCGAGGGTTGATTTAACGGCTTTAGCAAGCTTGGTGACTCCGGCAACGATACGCGCCTGGGCATCATCGCCGAAGTCCAAGTTCTTGACCAATTGACTTGGTAAATTGTATTCCATCTGTGGTATTATAATAAATTAAATTAAATTGGAGTGCAGTTACTTTCTGCGTTTAACTTCAGCGCGTATTTGTTTCTTGCGCATCCGTTGGTATTTGTTGTATTCTTTGACTTCAGCTCTAGTGCCTCCACCTTCTTTTAAAGACCTACGCTCTTCTCGTATATCCTTGTTTATTTGCCTTGTGGATCTTTCGCCGTAGCGCTTAGGACCCTTGCGTTTAAATGGCATGTTAGAAAGTCTTGATAACCTTCGGGCCTTTCACGTAGTCGAGTTTCTTTGCGAAGTGTTCGATGCTACCGTCAATCGCGGCTTCAGCGCCTTCAACAGTCTCGCGCCGTGTTATATCGTGCCAGTGGTCGGCGTTTGCTCTTGAAACCACTTCTGTTTGATAATAACCGTTAGGCAGTTGTGTTATACGCCAGTTCTTTTTGTTTGCTAAGTGTTCCCACTCAGCGATCTTGTCCTCAGTAATCCTCGGTTCGGTTGATGATGTACTGGTTTTGTAGTAGTAGTAGGTCATGGGTTATAAATTAAGTTTTTATAGCCCACGGGCGGTTTACCCGTGAGCCATAATAAATATCACTTAGTAGGTGATGGATTTTACACCTAAAATTTGAGGAGTCAAAAAGCCACCTTGGACATCGTCAGCTAAAGTAGCGAAGTTAAGTCTTGGTGCGTTGACGAATTCTGCGATCTTTGCGATAACCTGAGCATGCTCATTTGCTGAAATGTTCAGCACGACCTCGGTAGTGTCAGCCGGGTTAGCGACGCCAGACTGGTGATCTTCGGCGATAATGAGTTTGATTTCAGAGTCGTCTTGGGCTTGGATCTGCTTCAAGTGATCAACATTGAATCCGAGTCTCTTTTCGTCTAAACCGCCGGTAAAGTTGGTTGAGCTCGCTGCATTGAAGGCTACTGACGCTCCTTGAACGAAAAAAGTAGCTATAGGAGCCGCTACCGATGTGCTCCAAGCTGCATCAATGTCACCTGCATCAGTGACACCGCTCACTACGGTTATAGTGATCGTATTATTTGCATAGGCTATATCAAGCGCGCCACCTAAAACGATATCAACTGACAAGTCATTGGCTGCTGTCCCAGTAGCTACAGAAGTCAGTGAGAACGCCGGCAACGAGCTTTCACCTGTGATGAATCCAGTCGTCGCTGCAGTGCCAACGTTGTCTCTTACGTATAAAAATTTTCCCATGTTTTCTTAATTGTTTGTTGTTTCGTGGTTACTCACCACACTTTTTGCTTGGGTTGTTTACTTGTACCCAGTTTTCTTTTTGGAACCAGTCGCGCAATGTAGCGCCTTTCTTCCTAGCTCCCTTAACATTGCTCTTAGAAGAGCGGACTCGCTTGCCAGATTTAGCCGCAGCCCGCTTGGCACGCACAACTTTGTCACGTTCTGCCTTAGACATGCTGCGAACTTTCGCTGCGGGCAGGCAAACTTTCTTCGTTCCGCCGCCTTTGGCCTTACTTCTTGCCTTTTTTGCCATATCCTTTGGCTTTTGGAGCGGCTTTACGCAGGCCTCCTTTCTTTGATTTGCACTTTGCTGGCATAATTACCTGTTTTTCTGCATGTTTATAAACCAATTACACAGCTGCTTGTCTCTAGCTGTGGCTCCTTTGCGTGCTTTGAGCTTTTTGCACTTAGCTATAGTAACGTCTCCGCCGTATATTTTAGATATGCGGGCTTTAAGAACGCCCCTATAGGTTTGCCCTGGCTTTTTAGCCGGCATTTTACTTCTTCTTTTTGCCTTTACCCTTCTTCTTAGCCTTCTGCTCTGCCTTAGAGGCGTGAACTGCTTTACGTTGTGCTGCGCTTTTGTATGGCATTACTTTTTATTTTTAGATTTCTTACTCATTTTTCCAGGCCCACCGGCTCTGGTACAGCGTACTCCCCACCCAGAGGCGTAGGCCGATGGCCAAACCTTGAACTTTTTTTTAGCCGCCGCCTTGCATTTTGGCGATATTTTCACTTTTTCGATGCTTTTTGCGCTCTCAGCGCCGCTAAATCCTTCTGTAACCTAGCTAAAGATCTTTGCTGCGCTTTAGTTGGCCCGTTAGGCGAGTTCATCTCCATATCTTCTTTAATGAAGCTGATACGATCTTCCAAATCAACGATTCTTTCGCTAACATTCTTACCCTTGTATACGTACGTGTCTTTATGTTCGCCACGCATAACACTGCGATTCCTTCTTCTAGGGTTTCCGTCGTGAGCCGTAAATTCTTTTCTTTTATAAGCCATGATAATTGTTTTGTACATGTATATAGTTACTCCTAATGAGGCAATATTAAAAGCGTGACAATAGGGTGTTACTAAGGATAGGTTATATAGGGCTAATGTCACATTTTCCCCGTATTGCAAATATTGGACTAGGGTGTACCACCACCACCTGCCTGATAGCCAGCCAT
>Ga0196897_1000099_pt1 | contig 10414 bp, 10 predicted proteins | sample VirMetDEL_Aug_31_FD_169092 | JGI IMG/M metagenome (GOLD analysis project Ga0196897, IMG submission 169092) | Aqueous microbial communities from the Delaware River and Bay under freshwater to marine salinity gradient to study organic matter... | ecosystem: Environmental > Aquatic > Marine >... | reverse complement strand
ACGTTGAACCATACGAGGGTGCACCCTGCTATGATGGCGAGGCCATCACCTACGAGGTTTACTGCCACGCTACCCACGTAGGTCAGGTTGAGCGCGTTGAGGATATGGCATTTAATGTCAGACATCGAAATCGTCAGATGGAAACCATCCGTTGTCAATCATATACTGAAGGTCGCGGAGGGTCGAGGTGGAAGGAATGATGTAGCCAAATGGAAACGCTTGGTTGTGTAGCACGAATGACTGCAAGGCGGTGCGCTCTGTCTCAGGTATCTCAGGAAAGAGAGTGACGAGCTTCTCCAGCGTGGCAAGAGGGTGCACAGGAATGACGTACTCGGTGTCTACATGGAGAGCGCATTGGATGCCGTCCTGATGCTTCACCACGCCAAAGACAATGCCGTCCTTGTGGTAATCTTCTTGGATGGCAAGCGGCACGGTGATGTTGTACAGCTCACGACTGATGCCGTAGGCGCGTTGCTCACTGGTCATGTGCGGCAATGGCAATATGATGATGTAGCCGTGCATCAGTAAATGGAATAATAGTCGTTGATATTGTCCTCAATGCCTGTGCGGTTGCTGGATTGATCAGAGGAATACAGCAACAATTCAGACATATACATTGGCGCGGTATTTCTTGCGCCAATACTCAGTGCGCCTGTGCTTGTTTTTGTTTCTGAAGTACTTCTATCAAGCGTGTTATCAATGTAACTATCACAATTACTGCCGTCATAAAAATTCGAAAATAAATGGGTGAATGAATCAAGACCGGCTGCTGAATTTATAGGCCTATAGGTTGAGCCGTCGCCAATATATACTTGGGTTAAGTAAGCATCCCACAGGTTAAATTCGAAATTTCGATATGCCAACGCACCGCCAAATCCATAAATTTGCCTTCTATCTTCAGAGCCTTGAGCAACCGCAAATGAACTGTGAATTGTGCTAATTGCGCTTGTAATGTTCTCGTATTTGTCACTGGCGTCAAAATACAAGGAAGCATTGCCGTTGGAATTTACAACCACACCCGTAGATGAATCGTAAATCTTCGGCTGGTTGCCCGTCGTCGTCTGCGTCGCGTCGTTGGCGTTTCCGCTTTGGTCGTACCACGTCTTCACGAAACCGTCCGTACCAAAACAGAAAGTGGTTAGCGCTTTGGTGTCGAGGTCGCCATATGAATCAAACCCGATGTCCTGTTCTGTGTTGTCACTTGCTCTGCGCACCCTGATGGCATCGCCTGAATAATCCTTGTCAAGCCTGCGCAATGAATACGCCGCCGCCGCGCCTGAATTGTCGTCCAACAGACCTCTGAAAAAAACTTCGTCGTAGCTAATCAAAAACGTGAAGTTGTTTCGAGAGCCGCTGAACTTGGTCAGGTATTCGTTGATGGCTTGCCAGCACTCCGCAATGGTTGGCCCTGCGCTTGATGATGCTGTTGGTTGCAGACCTGATGGCGATGTCCAGCCGCTCGTGCTTGTATGGTCAGCGAGTCCGTCGCTCTTAACGTAGATGACGCGCTCTATGACGTCGTTTGAATCTGCTGGTTGGTTGCCTTGAAAGTCGACGTACTTACCATTGCCATTCAGTGTGACAGTGTAATAGGCCTCCAGCGTCTTGCCCGCTCCGATGACGGTGCCTGACGTCCAAGCATTAAAGATTTCCTCCGCCTCCGCGTTGTAGCCCTGCATGACGTTGCCAGGCTTCGTGGCCTGATTCTGCACTACGTCGTCAAGGAACGGATTGCGCGTGCCTCCTTGCTCGTCGCTGGTGATAAACTCGAAGTTGCGCCCTATGTTGCGGAGCGTCAGATCTAGAAGTGACTCGCCTGCATTCCAGCTCCACGTCAGCGCGGTGTAGTAGCGCCCTGTGTCGTCGTCGTAATACCTGAGGTAAGGAACTGGCAACGTTCCGTCTTGGATGTACACGGTGCCGCGCTCGACGTATGCCGACTTCTTGTTAAGGGCCAGTACCTCCTCCACAAGTAGCTTGTTGATTTGTCGCTCTGACGATGAGGAGTTGTTGACCCAGGCATCCGATGAGCCATAAGCACTAGCAGACACCTTCACGTCGATGCGCCCTGTCTCTGGTGCTAGACTTCCTATGTGTGTATATCCGAGGTCAATCTCCGCCTTGCCTGTCGTCGTCTCTGCTACGATGTCAAAGTCTGTCAGGAAACGAAGCTCGTCGTCGCTCGCACATGAGAAGGCCGCAAAGTTTTGCCAGGTGACGGTGGTGGCTGCCGTCAGAGTTGCATCGTATTGAAAGTTTCTGTCGTAAATCAGAATCTCAGGCGTTATGCTTAGCCCGGTCTTAGCTGTCGTAGGTAGTGGAATGTCAAAAACCCAAGACGACCACTTGCTTCCTGTCACACCTGCATCGTACAAGTATTGTTCTTCCTCGATGTGATAATAGAAATACGTGGAACTGGAGCTTGCTTCTCCATCCAGCACAGTCACAACGGCCAAGTCGTTTTGGACATTGACGCCTAGCGTCTGCATCAGCCACGTGACGACAGCGCCACTAGAGTCCACAAGGATTTGGTTGCCGTACCACTCCGCGTCAGCGCCGTCGTCCCATTTGATTTCGCATCGCAGGACGACTCGACCTACGCGTTCGTTGTTGTTGAGTCCTGATGTTCCTGTGTATTGAATGTAGGCTTTGCCACCAACGCGAATAAATTCTGTATCGCTTGCCGTGTCCTGACCTTCAAAATCAGAGTAGAAATTGGACAGCAATGTGCCGTCTTCAAAGTTGATTGCCTTGAAGATGTAAGGGCTATCCTTGGTCCTTCGTTCAATTTTGCAAAGACGCACGCTAGGGCTGTATCCAATCGTCCAGTCAGGCAACTTCTGCTTCGTCGCAGTTTGGTAGTCGTATTGATTCGCGATTGTTGTTTGAGCCGTGCTACCGTTGTAAAGCAAAATATTGCCATCTATATCCGTGTCCTTGAATGCGATGGGCAAGAGCCACCAACCACCAGCATGAGCAAAAAGCTGCCACTGGAAGGTGTTGCACAGGCTGACAAGTACGTCGTATGCGCTGACGTAAGTTGCTCCGCTATCTTCATACTTGATCCAGTTCGCAGGATTGATACGTGCTCTTTTGATGCCGTCAAAGTCGGTGTCAGCAGGATGGGTGGTATATGTGTAGTCATCAGTGGATACGACATCTTCTGCCCAAGCAAGGCGGATGTATGTCGCGAGCTTGTCGTCGCTGTAAGAGTAGGTAACTGTTTTCTCCTGAATCTCCAGCAAGATGTCGTGGACAGTTTGGTAACTGGTGTATGCCGTTCCTGCGTTGTTGTAGTCGACAGTCTTCAGCAAGCTCAATCCGTCCGTAGCTTTGATGCGAAGCTCACGAATGTGGCTTTCCTCGGTGATGCGCAAATGCTCAGGCAAGATGACACCAACCCAATTCGCCAAACCTGAGTCAACGCGCAAAAGAAACTCACCATCATCTGCGTCTGTGATGTCAGAGATAAAGGTGTTAAGAGCGGTGAACTCGTCGCTTTGAAACAGCATGTTAATCGTGCAGGTCGAGTGTATAATGCCTGGCACGAGGTACATGTCATTTTCGCCTCCATACTCCAGCACGAAGCCTGACGCATCTAGGCTGAAAGTGGTGTCTAGATTTGTGCCTGCGACGTCGTGAATGATGCTGATGATGTACGACGTTCCATTCTGACCCTTGCACGTGCCTTGCGCGTAAATGTAACTCATGAGTAGCGGTTGCGATTGCGGCTCGTGCGAGCGTTGGACAAGTAGATGTCGTCGCCACTGATGCGACCAAACACCTCGACGCGCTGTCCGCCCATCATATCTTGGAGCTTCGACAGTGGCGCAATGACTTCAGGGTCGATGCGTGCGTTAGGGTTGTCACCGACGATGGCGGTGGTAGCTCCGTAGGCGAGGCCACCTTCTGCGAGAGCTGGCATCTCCTGCAAGTTAGTGGCGTAATTGGACAATAAAGCTCCTGCCGCAATGAAGGCAACACCTGCCGCTGCTGCTAGATATGGATTCTTAAACAACGTCTTTTGAAAGGTGATCATGGCAGTTGCCTGGGCGACCATCGCCTTACCAATGGACTTCATCAAATTGCCCAGTTGCATGAGAGCGCCAGCCATCAAGTTGACGCCTTGTAAACCTCCTGACAGCAATTTGCCGATGCCCTCACCAAGGGCGACGAGTGAATCGCTTACAGCATTTTGGATAGCCGATTCAATTTCGTTGCCTGTTTCTTTAGCAACGTCTCCTACTTCCTGTAATTTGACCTTGACGCCTTCTAACATGCGAAGCAAAGAGTCCACCTTAATGGAATCCATTTGATTCAATTGAACCAAAAGCCAGAAAACATTATTTCTTGTGTCCTCAATAACTGTATTTGAATCATCAATCGCCTTGGTTGTCCTTTCAACTGGTTGTACCGTCAAATCATACGCCAAAGCAAAGTCATGCAAATCATTGACCATTGTGTCAATCCTTTCTCCGCTGACTTTGATTTTGGTATTTAGGAGATTCAGGTCTGCAACTAATCGAGCACCAGGTCCAAAAAATCCACCAAGTCTTTCTATCGCTTCAACCTGGGCGTGAGGGCTACCCATGTTTTCCATCGTCAAACCAAGCCTATCAAGCACTGTAATACGCTCGCGCTCTAAATCCAACAATCTCTTCTGCTCCTTCGCAACGGCATTCAACTGCTCTTGTTGAGCATCCATTAGAGCCTTCTGCCGTGATTGTTCTTTGATACTAGCTACATAGTCATTCGTGGCCTTAGTTAAATCGTCGACTGTTGTTATGGCAGCTTTTAAATCTCCGAAGTAGTCCTTGTTGATTGTTTTTAAAGTACTTAAAATTTCCTCTTTTCTCTCTAGACTAGTCCGTTCTTTCTTGTATTCGTCAACTAAAACCCTAACGTTGGTAATTGCTTTCGCAGCTTCAGTATTTGCTTTCTTTTGGGCTTTGTCTAATCGGTCGCTAATCGTAACCGTCTCCTTGCGCAAGCTCACAATGGTAACAGCAATGGCTGCGAAAGCTGCTGCTGCTACTCCTATTCCGCCAAATTGAATGATTTTACCAAGCGACTTCATGTGTTGCACAATGCTTGGTAGGCCGACTAGGACAGGGCCTATGGAACCAGATAACAAACTAAAGTTTACTATCAAACTTTTCATTTCAGGAGAAAGCCTAGAAAAGGCTTGACTCAATGAAACGACGCGATCAAGTAGCTCATTGATTTTTGGCAAAAATTCCTTTCCAATTTCCGCGCCTGCAAGTTTCAAGTTGTCTAATGCGGTGCTAAACTTACCTGCCGCTGTTTGGCTCAAGCGCTCCATGGCACCTGCGGCAAAGCCGCCCTCCTCAGCAAACGACTTGAGTACGTCATTGAACTGCTTAACGCTGACAGCGCCTGCGCCTAGGCTGTCCGCTGGTAGCCCTGTGGCGTCAGCCAACGCCTTAAAAATTGGAATGCCTCGCTCTGCTAGCTGGTTTAGGTTCTCCAACTCCACTTTACCCTTGGCGTTGACCTTGGCAAAGATGGCGGCTATCTCTTCAATCGTTACGCCTGAGGTGGCCGCGATGTCACCAAGGAAACGAAGCTGGTTGTTGACCTCTCCAATTTCTGTGCCTGATGCGATGAGCTGGCGAGCCGCGTTGGCTACGTTTTCAATTTGGAAGGGCGTAGATGCAGTAAATTCATTCAACTGCTTCATCATAGCGGCCGCCTGATCTACGCCTCCTGTGAGGCTTACAAATGACGCCTCTAGCTTCTCAAGGTCTGCCGCGCTCTTGACGGCTAGCGCTCCAAGGCCAGCCAAGGGCACAGTGATGGCGCGCGTCAGGTTCTGACCTAGCTGAGTCAGGTTGCCAGTCATCGAGCGCATCTCGCGCTGGACCCTGCCAAGCTGTTTGTTGAGGTCTTTAGTGTCCGCGCCTATGCGGACTATGAGGTCACCGAGTTTTGCCATTGCGTGCTAGTGCTCTTAAGATAGCCAATCCATCGCCCTTCGGCTTCTTTGACTGTTCGGTTTTTTCCCATGGAAAGACGGCCAAATCCATTGGTTGAATCTTACTGCCTTTCTTGGTGTGAACGTTTAATAACAATGCCGTCTGCCAACGTGTGCGCTCCCAGGCGCCACGGTCTACGTGTTCCTGAAACTCATAACGTCCGCGGACGGCATTGCCAAATTCGGAGAAGGTAAGGTCATAGAGACGGTCGGGATCTAGACCAAGAAGGCCTAGTCCCAGCCGTTCTATTTCGTACCATTCAAGAGCGCGTGACTCTCCGTCTCCACCTGTGTTTTTTTTTCTTGCTGGCCGCCCATGGCTTCCTCCACGACAGCAACAAGACCAGGTAGATCTGTGATTTCAATCATGCCCAAGAATTCGTCAACATCCATCTTGAACTGCATGCCTTGCTTTAGACAGCCCTCCTGGACAAAGTAGAACAGGAGTTCGGGCATCTTCGTGACGTCATCGGCATCGATGCCTGTCACCTTGCACCCTGTAGCTTTCTCAAAGTTTTTCCAAGCCCGCATGGAAGCGCGCACTGGAAAGGTCTTGCCTTCTAAAGTAATTGTCATGCAGCTAATTTAGTTATGCTGGAATTGCCTCGCGAACGATAGTATCGTGAACTTCAACGGTGCAAGTGTAGGTACCGTTGTCCTCGGTGCCTCCGCTCAACTCCAAGCTGGTGATGTATCCAGAGACGTCGAAGCGCTCGTCGCCTGCGTTCTCCGTTCCGTCAGGAGCGTGAGTGAACAGCAGGTAGATCTTCGTGTCAGCCAACTGATAGCCGATAAGCTCGTTGTATCCGTTGGTGGCATCAGAAGCGTAGAGCGCGGTGAAGTTGATGGTGGCGCTTTTCAAGCCTGGCAACATCGCGCGGTAGCCGTTGTTGTTCTTCGTGGTGGTGTCACGCAAGTCGGTGGTGACGCTGATTGAACAATCCGTGAGGTTATCAATCAAGACTTCGCTGTCGTCAGTAGAGGACAGGAAGATGCGGAGGTCAGAGCCATTGATGACTCCAGTAGTTTCTGCCATGGTTATTTGTTGGAGGGTTTGATGCGGTCTGCAATAATGAGGTTGATCAGGGTGTCGACATAGCCAAACACCTTGTTGTCATTTTCGGTTGGCGTGAGATTCACGATAACCTTTACGAGGGCGAGAACGGCCAGCGTCAATTCGCCCCAGTTTTCAATCAAAAATTCTGTCATGAGTTGCGGTTTATGCGGATGGTATAATCTTGAACTGAGGCAAACAAGCTGCGGTCTTCTGTGACCTGCGTTATCTCGTTTGTGTACTGTATGGAATTTACGACAATTGAACCTTCTGCCACGCTTACTGTGGTGCCAACACGATCAAGCGCATCGCGCACCTTGTCGGCAAGGTCATTGGCTTCTGAATATGAACGGGCCACGCTGAGGATTTCAACGTTTGCCTCGTCTACTGGTGTGCCATCTTTAGTATTTGATGGCGTGTTAGACATGACGCTGTAAACGATATAAGGCGTCTGTGAGCCTTCAATGGCCATCTCTGGATATATGCGTCCACTAACAATCGCATTGACGTCAGAGTCATTGACTAGCAAGGAGCGTATGGCGAGACCTACTTTCATTTCATGTACTTTCCAAAGCGGTTCTGTAACAATCTCAAATGAAGGTTGCGCATACGCGACTCTGTGGCCTTCTTACTCCGTCCAAATGCACCAACGTTGCTGGTCGTTGTTTGCTTGCCAAAGAAGTGTCCTGTCTCTACAATGTGCGAAAACCATCCGTCTGCGTTCTTGCGCGTCTTACGACGGCCCATCGTATTCGTCATTGGCCCAGCCAAAACGCGGGTCTCGTTCTTGCGTGGTTGCCATACTCCAATGCTTCTGCGCAGTTGACCTTTCTTGACGACCATGCGCACCTTACCAGCTTGGTTGCCTGGGTTGCGTCCTGATCCGCGCCCTGTTTTTTCGTAGACCTTGATGTCGCCAGTAAAGTCTTTAACATTAGCCTTGGCGGACATAGCAAAGACGTTACCTACGCGCTGGTTGATTTCCACCAATGCGTTGTGGTCATTCTCGTTCCACTTGGCCAGCTTCTCCAACTTGGCCACAATCTTAGGTAAGCCCTCCACCGTTACCTGTGTCATTCTGAAACGACTCTACGTGAAACAAAGTGAAGCTCACTGTTGCGCCCTACCTCTTGAATAGCCAAAATCTCGTAGCTGTCAGAGCCGTACCTGATGGTGTACTTGGGTGTAATGGCTCGCGTAGTGGAGGAGCTACGGACGCGCCACACAAGGTGGTTGACACTGCTTTCTTGCTCCATCACCATACTGCTCGACGCGCTCTTGTGATCCATTGCCGCCCACACTGTGGCGTACAAGTTATCGCCACCCGTCTTCTCTCCATAGCTGTTGATGGAGTTGGAAGGCGCGTAGAAAGAGATGCGTCTATCGAGGAATCCGATGTTCATGGCCGCATGTCAATGACTCGCATAGGATTTAGCAAGGACTCTACGGCCATAGGTATTTGAGCCGTAATGGTGCCCGTGACTACTGCCCTGCGGTTTTCGTACCAGTGAGCTACGAGCATGCGGATGGCGTGCTCAATGTTGGCTTCAGCGCGACCACCACAAGACGCTGTGATGCGTATAGGCAGGGCGTTGTATTCTTCGAGGTCAGGCACGTCGCGGAAGTAGATCATGGTGCTGTCTTGCGCCATTCTTCCAATATACCACTTCGAGGTGTCGAGGGTTTGCTGTGTGCCTGAGGTGTCGTCATAGACGACTTGGCTGACGCTAACGACAGGGCCAAATGCCAATGCCGCTGGGCGCCAATGCGACAGGTAGAAGGTGGCGTTTGTTGCCGTACCTATGTGCCTGTTCGTGTAATCACTCACGTGCGCTACAGCCGTATCGAGGAGAGCTGTGATGGTCGTGTCCTCGTCGTCGTGATCTACGCGCAAAAACTCCTTCATGTCTGCAAGCGACACGATGGAAGTGCTAGTCGGATATGCTGGACGTATAACGTTCATGAGTGAGAGAAAAAAGGAAGCCCAGCCCTATTGCCAGGCTTCCATCGTTTAGTTGTTAGGCTGCGTCAATGATTGAAGCCAAAGCTCCTGACTGGCGCACGGCCTTGTCGTAGAACTTGTTCACGTGCAAAGCAATCTGTGCAGTGCCTGCGTTGCTGTATGGGTCAACAAGCAGGTCGATACCACCAAAGAAGGCGAGGATCATACCAGCGCTGAAGTCACCAAACAACAAGCGGCCTTCGCTTGTAGATGCCGCGTTAGTCAAGTAAGGAGTGGCGTAGGCAGGAAATCCGTCAAACTGGTTGTTCTCCCACATGGCAGAGACAGCAGCCACTGTTGCCAAGTCGCGAGAAATTTCCCAGCCCTTAGGCGACATGACCCACACGCACTTACCAAAGTCACCACCAGCGGCCAAAACGTTCTGCTCCATCGCGAAGATGTTTGCAGGAGCCAAAGTAGTGTCGGTCACTCCAGCGTCAGAACCTGTGTCAATCTTGTAACCTGCGCCTGCTGCTGCCGCGTCGAAGAAGTCGGTGTCAACGTAGGCGTTCATAGCTGCAGCCAACTCGCGGCTAATCATGGCGTCGACTTGCGCACCACCCTGAAGGATGAGTTGCTTAGAGTACAACGTCTTGGCAGATACGCGTTCGGGCGTCAACGTCACCTCGTCGAGTTCCAAGCCTGAGTTTGAGTTCGCCTCAACTTCGGTTGCACCAGTACCTGCGGCTTTCACAGAAACCCGTGGAAACTTGAGGTTGCCAGTAGCGTTGTTGATGACAGTGGTGCCAATACGCTCGGCCAAAGTTGGAGCGCGGAGGGCATCGATGACGCCTGGCACGTTGGTAGGAACGAATCCAGAGCCATCACCTGAAACAGCTTGGAAGTCATCGGCTGCACCAGCACGGAACAAAGCCGAGCCTGGAATACCGATTTGGCCGCTCATCTGCAAGCCGCGCGACTGAAATTCGCGTGAGGCTTCTTGCGCCCATTCAGCTTCTGCGCCTTCCAGCGACTTGCCAAAGGATGCAGCTTGTACAGCACGGGCGAGGCTGAAAGAGCGGTTAATCTTGTTGATTTCCTTGGACTCAGAGACGGTGCTACCGCCCATCTGAGCCTGGCGAGCAATCATGTCTTCGTGAGCTGCACGTCGTGCAATCTTTCCGTCGAGACGCTCCACTTCGCGCTTGCAAAGGTCGGCCTCTTCTTGTTCGTTGTTGGTCCAGTCGCGGTTTTCTTGTTCCGCGAGGTTGACCAACGCTTCAAAGCGATCTGCGTGCTTGGCACGGGTCGCCTTCATCTCGTTGAGATTCATGGTTGAGGGTTGAGGGTTTTTGTGAGAATCTGTATCTGCTTCGGGCGCAGGAGCTGCGACCTGTTCGATTTCAGGCTGTAGGTCACGCGC
>Ga0196897_1000085_pt1 | contig 11206 bp, 15 predicted proteins | sample VirMetDEL_Aug_31_FD_169092 | JGI IMG/M metagenome (GOLD analysis project Ga0196897, IMG submission 169092) | Aqueous microbial communities from the Delaware River and Bay under freshwater to marine salinity gradient to study organic matter... | ecosystem: Environmental > Aquatic > Marine >... | reverse complement strand
TACTAACTGGAATCCAGGACAAGGTGAAAACCTATATTACTATGATGGTACTGTATGGAGAGCATTTGCAGGTGGTAGTGGTGCAGGAGATTTTGGTTTCTTTTATGATACAACTGACCAAACACCAACTTTAGTAGATACAGCTTATCCCATAACTTTTGATAGTTCAGGCGATACACAAGGTATAAGCATTGATGGCACAGATGCAAGTAAACTTAACTTTACTCATACAGGTAAGTATCATGTAAGTTTTCATGCGACTTTATCATCAGCAAGTGCTAGTACAAAAACTGTGTATTTCTTTCCAAAGATAAATGGAGTAACCAGTTCTCAGTCTACGATTATTTCTACATTACATGAAAATACAGAGAAGAAAATAATATCTAGGAATGGAATATTTAGCATAACAGCAGGACAATACTTACAAGCATTTTGGGCATCAGACAGTACTGACGTAGAACTACAACATAATGCAGCTACAGCATTTGCCCCTGAAACTCCATCTGTTACACTCAGTATTATACAAGTAAGTCAATAGGAGAAAGCAATGATTTATGTATCAGGAATACCTGCAGAGTATATTGATGACGTGTGGGAAGATTGTAAAAAATATGTAGAAATGGGCAATAACAAATCCCAAGAAGAGATGGACGTACATGATATCTACTTCTTTTTAAAAGAAAAAGAAATGCAACTATGGGTTATCTTTGACAAAGACAATGGCAAAGAGATCAAAGCAGTTATAACAACACAGATTTTAAACTATCCACAAAAGAAAGTGTGTCGTATCGTTACGTTAGGTGGCAAGGAACTAGACACATGGGTAGCAGAAACACTAGAAATACTGGAAGAATGGTCACAAGAACAAGATTGTGATGCTATGGAAACAGTATGTCGCAAAGGATTTATTAAAAAATTAAAGAATTTCGGATATGAACAAACATATACCATACTCGGAAAAGAACTTACAACCATACACTAGGAGAATATTATGAGTAAAGGTGGAGGAGGAGGTACTAATACAGTACAAAAAGCCGATCCATGGGCAGGGCAACAACCCTACCTAACTGACTTATATAGACAGGCACAAACACAATACCAAGCAGGACCACAGCAGTTCTATCCAGGCAGAACTTATGCTGAAGCTAGTCCTACAGTTTATCAAGCTGAAGAATTACAAAGACAAGCAGCATTAGCTCAAGCAGGATTAGGATTAGGTTCTATTGTTCCAGGATTCCAACAAGCATTAATGAGTCCTGCACAAAGATTTCAAGACCCAATGCTACAAGAATCTTTAGCAGCAAATCTTAGACCTATAGAAGAAACTGGCTCAAGGTTATTACAACAAGCTAGACGTGGTGCTACACAAGCAGGACAACTAGGTGGCACAAGACAAGCAATACTAGAATCAGAAGTAATAAAAGATATTACTCAGAAACAAGCAGATGTTGCATCAAAAATGTATGGTGATGTGTATGGTGACGTTCTTAGAACACAAGCTGCAACATTAGGTCTTGCTCCTAGTATTATGGGTACATTTGCTCAACCTGCAGCAACACTAGCCCAAGTAGGTGCAGCAGAAACAGCAAGAGCACAACAACCTATAACAGAAGCTATGCAACGATTTGCATTTGAACAGGAAGCTCCAGGCAAAGCATTAACTCAATATGGAAATATTGTAGCAGGAAGTATACTTCCACCAACAACAACAACTACAGGACCAGGTGCACAAGGACCAGGGGTATTAGGTGGAGCATTAGGTGGAGCAGGTTTGGGATATTTAGCAGGTGGTATGGCAGGTTATGCAGTTCCTGCATCAGCTACTGGATTAGCAGCAATCAATCCATATATAGCAGGTGGAGCAGTATTAGGAGGATTATTAGGATGATGAACCTATTTAATATGTTATTAGGACCTAATACAGGTGTTAATGTAGATGACATGACAATGGCACAAAAAAGAGGTTTGTATGGGAGTATGTTTGATCCTATGGAAGCAGGTCGTGAAAGACTAAGAGCCATGACAGCACCTGAAATAACACCAGGAGCAGGAATGAATCCAATGTTAGCACAAGCATTACTAAGTGGAAGTATGGGTTTACTTAGCCCACAACAACCACAAATAATGCCAATAGTGCCACAACAAGCAACACCTGGCTTAAATTTACAAACACCTAGTTTAAATAGATTCTATGGAGGACTTTTATAATGGCAGAGATAAATAATCCACTACAACAAGTTCTTCAGGAAAATTTACAAGAACTTAGAAAAAGAAATTATTATGAAGGTGATTTAAGACCTGGAGGAGTTCTTGGTCTTTATGAAGGATTATCTAGTCCAAATGAAGAAATAAGAAAAGCTGCTGCAGATAGGTTTGGAGTAAGGTTTGTTCCAAATGAATCATTAGAAAAAGGAATGTCTGTTCAGCAAAAAAATGAAGCAGCTAAACAAAAAAATCTTTTAGAAACAGGTTTTGCTCAAGGTAATACAGTTTTAAAAAATATTTTTGACGCACCTCAAAATATAAATAACGTAAACAACCAAACAAGATCAGCACAAAATGAGCAAAATTTACAAGAAAACATATTTGGCGAAAGACTAGCACAAGCATTATTTCCAGGAATTAACCAAGATAATAAACAACTAATTAATGCAGCAATACTTCGTGGGAGTTTAGAATTACTTAAACCTAGACAACCTGGTGAAAATCTAGCATCACAACTAGGTAGAGGTTTAGAAGCAGGTACACAGTTTGGTAAAGATATTCAACAAAGAGGATTAGAAGCACTAGCAACACAAGCAAAACTTTCACAAGCTCAAGCAGCTTTACAAAAAGCAAAACTAGGTAAACAAGTATCTGTTACAAAAGAGAAAAGAGAAGCATTTGGAGAAGTAATAGATACTATATATGACACAGACCCTACTTTCAAAACAACTGTTGATTTAATAAAACAAAAAGTTGGAACAGATATAGGTTCTGACCTAGGAGATGATCAAAGAAGGGCTATAGAACTAGAAGCTATGTCTATTAATGCTTCTACAGGTTTAGGGGTTGTTGAGTCTACAAAAATAGCAGCTCAAAACTTTTTAACAGGACAAAAATCTATACCAACTACATCAGGTGAAGATATAGATGCTGATGTAACTGAGCAATAAATATGGCAGATACAATAACATTAGAAAGAATACAAAATTCACCAAGACTTCGTGAACTAGGAGCTTTACCAGGTGATCAGATAGAAAATAAAAAACTTATTAGGAATTTTTCTGATAAAAGTGATAGTGTTGATTTAGGCGAAAAACTTACTGAAGAAAGAATAAATAAATCTGAAAATTTAAAAAATTTAGAAGCAAAACCAGGCGATAGAATTGTTAATAAAAAGTTAATTAGAACAGAAACAGATGACGCTTTTACTCAGTTTATGTATGGATACGACAAACAGAATAATTTTGTTGGATATCTTTCAGATGTTCTTGAAGCTAGAATGCCTTTAGGTCAGTTTAGTATTACCCTAGATAAAGGTTTTGAATATCATACACCTGAGTCTGTTTATGGCGAAGGGTTTGATGAGGCAAGTATAGCAGAAAGAAAAGACATGATTCTCAGAAAAAGGGAAAGAGATTTAATGGAAGAATATGGTCCATACTTTGACCCACAAGGAGGAACAGCACAATCAATAGGTGAAATTACTGGCAGTATACTTGATGTATCTACTTTATTACCTGTTGGACATACAATGAAAGCTGCAGGAGCTTTATCTGCACTCTATGGTGGAACTTATAGTGTTGTAGAGGACTTAGCTAAGCAAGGTGAAATAAATCCTGCTAAAGCTGCTTTATATTCAGGTATTGGTGGAGTAGCAGGAGTAGGTTTAACTGCTCTAGGCAAAGCAATAAAACCATCAACCTTAGAACAAAGAGCAACAAAACTTGTTAAACAAGCAGAAAAAGATATTAATATAGAAATAGCTCATGGCATGTCACCAAAAGCTGCTCAAGAATTAATTGAACAACAATATCCACAGTTAAATGAAGCATTAACAATTTCAGGACAAAAATTAAATATTGCACCAACAAAATCTATGGCAGAAAAGTCAATAGATAATACTATAGCAAATGATAGTGCTTTAGGAAGAGTGATAAATCCTGGGTTAGATAAATATTTAGGTGTTTTATCAACAAGAATAGGAAATATTTCTCAACCAATTTTAAGAAGAATGAGAAGGTTTGAGTATGATGTTCATAAAAATACAGTAGATAAGCTAGAAGAACTTAATCCCTTTTTAGAAGGAATGCAAAGTCTTAAAAAATTAAATCCTACTAAATACCAAATTGTTACTAAATCTTTATACAATGGAAATTATGATATAGCTAAAGTAAATATGCCTGAATCATTGAGAGAACAATTTGCTAATGTGGTTGAGCCATCTTTGAACAAAGTTTATGATGACTTAAACGATAGTGGATTAGTATTTCAAAAGTTAGATAATTATTTTCCTAGAATAGTAAAGGACTATGAAGGTCTAATGAAAAATATTAGTGGGTATCAAAAGACTCAAATACAAAAACTACAAGATGAATACGCAAAAAGAAAAGGTAAGGTTGGAGCTGCAGAATTAACTGATCAAGAAAAGTCTGAAGTAGCTAATCGTTTTTTAAGAGGTTATGGTTTAAAAACTGATGGTCTCCCAAAATTTGCAAAAACTAGAAAGTTAGAAAATCTTACAGATGAACAAATAGAGAAATATTATTCTAGTCCAGAAGAATCTTTAAATTTATATTTTAGAAATGCTATTAATACAATAGAAAGAAATAAATTTTTTGGTCGTAATTTATCAAAGTCTAAAGGAGATATTGATATAGATGATTCTGTTGGAAAATTATTAGCAGAAGAAAAATCATTGAACCCAGACCAAATAGATGACTTAACTGGTTTAATAAAAAGTAGATTTATAGGTGGAGAACAGTCTACAGGTTCTACTATAGGTACAATAAAAGATTTAGGATATATGGGAACTATTGCTAATCCTATATCTGCTATTGTTCAATTAGGTGATCTTGGTGTTTCGGGGGCTTTAAATGGTTTTAGGAACACATTTGCTTCTTTATTTAAAACTAAAGATATAAAATTAATTGATGTAGGAATTAATAATGCTATGCAAGAGGTAGCAGAAGGTGGAACTAGGAAGACTGCAAAATTGCTTAATACCCTTTTTGATATATCTGGATTTAGAACATTAGATAGATTAGGTAAAGAAACATTTATGAATGCGTCTATTAAGAAAGCAGTAAAAGAAGTAAAAACACCTGCAGGAGAAAGAGCGTTCAAGCAAAAATGGGGAAAATTTTATGGAGATGATGTCCTTTCAATCATAGATGATTTGAAAAATTATAACCCAAAATCTAAAGGTGGCTCTGGAGTTACTAATAATATTAAGTTTCATGCTTTTAATGAGTTGTCTGGTATACAACCTATTTCAATGTTAGAAATGCCACAACCATATTTGGATAATCCAGATGTTGGTCGTATAGCTTATATGCTTAAATCATTTATGATTAAACAACTTGACCTTGCAAGAAGAGGAATAGTTCAAGAATACAAAAAGGGTAATAAAATAAATGCTGTTAAAAATGCGACAGTTTTAGCAGGTTACTTATCTGCTGCAAACTTAGGTACTAGAATGGTAAGAGATGTCTTGTTAGGTAGAGAAGTAGACCCTGAAAGAATACCAACTGAAGCTATGTGGGCATTGACAGGGGTTTATGGTATAGACAAATACAGCACAGACAAATACTTAAAAGAAGGTAAAGTTACTGAATATGTAGTTAATCTATTTACTCCTGCAACCCCTATTATTGATGGTTTGTTCAAGGGAGGAAAAGAATTTTATGACTTTACTCAAGATGAAGAAGTAAACTTAGAACCTACTTTAAAAGCTATTCCATTAGTTGGACCTATTGTTTATAACTGGTTTGGTGGAGGAGCAGAAAAATATAATGAAAGGTTGGATGATTAAATGATACCTTTTGAAGTCATCACAATGCTTGGCTCTAGTTTATTTACTGGGCTACTTTCTATATGGTCACAAAAATCTAAAGACGCAGCAGATCAACAAAAGTATCTTATGCAAAGAGCAGAGATAAATCGTGCATCAGTAGAAGATGCAAGAAAAGATAATAGTCAATATCAATCTACAACAAGAAGATGGATGGCATTATTAGCTGTGTTTTTTATTATCTGTTTACCTAAGATAGCAGTATTCTTAGACCCATCAGTACAAGTACATCTTATGTATCTTGAGCAAGTTAAAGAGGGTTGGTGGATATTCGGCAGTATCGAAGAAGTAACAACATTTCAAGGAATATCAGGGATTGTAATTACTACAGCAGACACACATTTTTTAGCAGCGATATCAGGATTCTATTTCGGTTCTGCTGCAACAAGGAGATAACATGGTAGCTAAGAGATATCAAAGTAAAACAGGTGGACTTAACGAAGCAGGAAGAAAGTATTTTAAACGTACTACAGGTGCTAATTTAAAAAGACCTGTAACAGGTAAAGTCAAACCAGGATCAAAAGCAGCAGGAAGACGTGCAAGTTTTTGTGCAAGAATGTCTGGTGTTAAAGGTCCTATGAAAGATTCTAAAGGTAGACCAACTCGTAAAGCATTGGCATTAAGAAAATGGAAATGTCGTGGATAGAATATATATAGCACTCGTCATAATAATCGTATTAATCTTAGGTTACGCAATAGAAGATGCTGTATCAGATACCTCGTCAACAGGTGCTACAACTAACACTCAAACAAATACATCAGGACGTAACACGACTATAAGTGGTGGATACTCACAAGAGACAACCAATAATTATACTGGTGGACAAACTAATACAACTACTAATTCTACAACTAATAATTCTAATCAAGAGACTGCTGTTAATTCTGCAACAGCACCTTCTATGTCAGTATATGGTCAAGACAGTTGTGTAATACCCCTTTCTATTGGCATGACTGTTATTGGCTTCAGTACATCTATGGGCACTTATTATCACGATATGGAATGTGAACGCAGAAAGAAAGCTAAACTACTTAATGGTTTAGGTATGAAAGTCGCAGCGATATCGTTGATGTGTCAAGATAAAGATGTATGGAAATCTATGATGGATGCAGGTACACCATGTCCTATAGATGGATTAATCGGTGAACAAGCTAAACAAAGATGGGATGAACTCGGTAATGAAAAAGTTTTTGATTCTGTTAATGCTACCTCTAGTGGCAAATTCAGACACCACAGGTAATCTTCTTAATCAGGATTTCAGTACGTGGTCTGGAACAAACACATCTAGACATGGCAACAATATAGTTGCTGGTGTTCATGGTCAATATGTAGAATCCACTATATCACTTAACAATGACGCAGGTTTATCTAAAGAAGTTATTAATAATGGATTTACATCTACACTAGGTGCAGATATTTGGTTCTGGAATAGCTACGATCAAAGTGTGGTTATGACACAAACCTTAGTAGATGATAATGGCAATGTAACTACACAATCTAGGACGATAGATAGGCAAGATGGATACTTTACAACCTATACAGATTCTATCTATATAGACTCTTTTACCCAACAAGATTATAGTATTTCTGCCAAATTTTCGTTTTTTGAGGAATCTAACTCTCCATATCACTATGCTGCAGACTTAAAAAATCCTACGTTATATATTGAATATGATCCTGTAGTCATAGATGTTGCAACACAATCAGAGATTGCAGAGATATACGAAGATATAGTTGAAGTAACATTCGAACCTGACTTCGAAGTTTCTTCGTACAATGAACCAATAATAAACGAAGTTATCATCGAAGAAACCTTTGTAGAAACATTCGAAGAACCTACAGTTGAAGAACAATTTATAGAAGATACAATAGTATTATCTAACGAAGTTATAGAGGAAGAAATTTATGAAGAAGAAGTTGTCGAAGAAACAGAAAGAGATACGAGAGTGGGTGAAGATACAGGAGGAGCTGTCGAAACAGAACCAACAAGAATATCTGAAAGCACACAGGACAACAGTAGGGGTGTTGAAACCGAACTAACTATAGAAGAAATATCTATAAAGGTAGCAGAAAAGATAAAGACAATAGATGGTCAGCTCAAAGCAGTACAAATACTAACTGCCAAAGCTATGCAAAAACCAAACAAGATCAATAAATATACACAAGTAAACTCAGATATATTTATACAACCAGAATTAGAAAGTATTGATATAGGTACATATACAAACAATACCTATGTTGATATTAGAAACATTTATTCAAATCAATCTTATGAGGACAGACTATGGACATCAAGACAATAGGAGCAGTATTAGGGCTAGTTATTACACTAGGTGGACTGTTTGTTCAAGTAGGGCAGATTTTAAACAGATTAGAGGTAGTTGAGTCCAGAACAATTCCAGACATAACACCTTTAGAAAAAGAATTATCAATACTTAGAACAGAATTAGAGGGTTTAAAAGCTAGAAATAGTAATCCTTTAATGCGATGATAAAGATAATTAAGTTCTTATTAAGTAAGGTAAGAACGAAATATCTAAGACCTGAACTATCAGTCTTAGAGTTTATACTTATATTGGTTATGTCATATTACATCACTAGATGGCTATATGCTTAAACCAATAGGAGATAACTATGAGTGCAAATATTCCCTACACAAAAAGGGAAATGCAAATCATCAAAGCAATCCATGCGATTGATCCCAAAGCAGAAATCAGCATTAAGTCAAGGATAAATAATAGACTTGACTATAAATATGGTGGTATAGTGTTCTTAAATTGTACACCGATAACTTGGGATGAAGTTATGGATAAGATTGATGAAGAAGAAAGAAGACCTTATTAATCGACCAAGTCATTATACTAAAGGTATAGAGACAATCGAATACATAAGATCGTGGGATATGGACTATGTTCGTGGGAACATCGTAAAATACGTTACCCGATTCCCTTACAAAGGCACACCTATACAAGACTTAGAGAAAGCTAAGTGGTATCTCGAATATCTAATTAAACAGGAAAAAAACAAATGACAAACCAAATCCACAATAATGGTGGTAACTACAGTAGAGTAGGTATCATACAAAGAGACGAAGATGGTAATGCTTTATGTTGCCCTCATTGTAAATCAACCCATCTAATCAAAGCAGGTACAGATGGCTCAGAAAAACAAAGAAAAAGGTGGAAGTGTAGAACTTGTAATAAGAAAACACAAAACCCTGAAGTTATAAAGAATTACGAATTAGAAGAAGCTCAGAATCTTGATTGGTCTACAGAAGAACTCATCAATGCAAGAACAGAAGTATTCAAAAGAAAAGAAGCTAGAGAGAAGTCTGAAAAGTTTATCAACATAAAAATAAACGATAAGAAACCTATTGGATTATATATTCAAGGTGATCCTCATGTTGATGATGATGGATGTGATTGGGTATCACTTAGAAAGCATATAGATATAGTTAATGAAACAGATGGTATGTATGCTTGTTCTGTTGGTGACTTGTCTAATAACTGGGCTAGACGTGGTAAGTTAGCAGGATTATGGGCAGACCAAACAACTAATGGCGAACAACAATGGCAGTTAGTTGAATGGTTAGTCAATGCAACACCTTATATATTTATCGTTGCAGGAAACCATGATATGTGGGCTATGGAGGGTGATCCGATTACTTGGATGTGTAAACCTCTAAAGACTGTATATTCTAACCACAACGCAAGACTTAAAATCAAACTACCTAAACACGAAATAAAGGTAAATTGTTCTCATAACTTCAGAGGACACTCAATGTACAATACAGCTCATGGTATTGTTAAACACGCATTATTCAACGCAAGAGACCACTTACTCATAGCAGGTCATACTCATGTATCAGGTTATAGTCCTATCAAGGATGCTAACTCAGATAAGATTATGCATTGTGTTCAAGTTGGCTCGTATAAGAAATACGACAACTTCGCAAAGCAACTTAATCTTCCATGTAAGATGATGTCAGCTTGTGCTGTTGCTGTATTTAATACCGAACTCACAGAAGATCATCCAGACTTCATCAAGATATTTTGGGAAGTACAAGAGGGTGCTGATTATCTTAATTATCTAAGAAGTAAAAAATGAAACCAAAATTAGTAGTCATTAATTGGGAAGATGCAATCACCCCAACATCAGGGTGGACAAATATAAAAGAATTAGAAAATACATTAGCTGACTGTATATCAATCGGATTAGTCGTAGAAGAAAACGACAAAACTATAACACTTGTAAGTCACATCTCAGGAAGTGATACACAAGTAGATATAGATGGGAGTCTCGTATTGGATAAGTCTTGGATTAAATATAGAAAAGACTTACCTCTACCTAAAGAGACAGTAAATAAATTAAAGATATGGTTATTGGAGAACGCAGATGCCCAGAAAGATAAGTAAAGAAGACGAACAAAAATTTATAGAATATTACCTAGAGGGAGAGACAGCAGGTAATGCAGCTCAATCAGCAAAGAAAGCAGGATGGACATCCAATCCAACACAAATGGGTTCATATCTTAAAAAGAAATATGCTCATGAAATCAGAGAGAAGAACGAAGATAGAATTACATCGACATCTGGACTAGCTATCACAGTCCTACAAGACTTACTTAGATCAGAACAAGATGCAGTCAGACTCAATACAGCAAAATTAGTTTTAGAGATGGGTGGTTTTAGTTCTCAGAATATAAATCTGAATGTAGATAAAGTTACACAAAAGAGTGATGCTGAGCTAATTGAAGAATTACAAGGTCTAGTTAGTAAGATTCCTGCTCTAAAACCTAAATTAGCTATGATTCAGGACAATACAGAGGATGAATCAGGCGATACCCCTGATAATGGCTCTGAAATGGACGAGAATAGACTTACACATTAGTGGGTACTATTGGTATCACCTACCTCATTTAAATTGGATTATGGCGATTCTAGGGCTACTTTTTTTACAAGTTTTGGCTATATATGATACCAAAACCTAAAATTGCCAATCCAACTCCATTTACAAAAGAAATCGGATGATCTTTAGTTTTGATTCCGACAACCAACCAACCTAGCACACCTAAAAACTGCACATAAAGATTCATTGGATAGTAATTAAAAGAAGTTAAGACTAACCCACAAGAGAGAATGAGTGAGCTAG
>Ga0196897_1000081_pt1 | contig 11336 bp, 8 predicted proteins | sample VirMetDEL_Aug_31_FD_169092 | JGI IMG/M metagenome (GOLD analysis project Ga0196897, IMG submission 169092) | Aqueous microbial communities from the Delaware River and Bay under freshwater to marine salinity gradient to study organic matter... | ecosystem: Environmental > Aquatic > Marine >... | reverse complement strand
CTGTTATTCTATGTGTAGGTTCTACTTCAATTATTGCATCAGCAACAGCTAAATTAGATGCTGACCAACTATCAAAAGGATTAATATCCCAAATATATTCTGCAGTACCATCATTTCCTGTAATCCATAATGTATTTTTTACAAACCATATACCTGTTAATCCACCATTAGTAGATTGAGCATTATTTAATTCAGTCCAAGTACTACCGTTATAATATATTAACTGTGAACTTGATGTTCCATCTTTAGTAGTAAGATATAAACTATTTCCAAATGTAACTATTCCAGTAAAATTATTTGTAGCACCATTAACTGTACTATTAATTTCTGTCCAACTTTCAGCATCTGCAGAATACCATACGCTAGTACCATCTGTTACCCACATAGTTCCATTTGTAGTTTGTGCTAAATAATTATTATCACTAACAAAAGATGTACCAGCTCCTCTAACATTCATGTCAGCAGTTTGATGTAATAAATGTATCTTGTAAGCTGTTTCATCATCTCCGTGAAATACATCAATACCTTTGCTATCCCAAAATCTATTTACATCATCTGGTTTACCATCAGCTCTATGTGCTGTATCTAATCCTTGACCTGCATCAAATCTGTTTCTTGAATATATACGACCTAAGTTAGATGTAAAATCTTCAGGATTTTGTTTAACATTAACTTGTTGTCCTGCTTGTACGTCAGATGATTGTATAGTCATTTCACGACCAGGACCTACAGCTGTACGTAAATAAATATTATCTAATTGTAAATCGTAACCGTATCTTTTAGGGTTTTTGATACTTGTTGTATTAGCTACTCTAACCATTAGGTTGGATACAATATACTATTTAACTGAACTGGTTCTGGGTATTTAGACCTTAAATTACTTCTAGCTTGCTGTATTAATAATTGTTGATAACGTAATAAACTACTACTAATTGTATTAGAACTACCAACTGGATAGTTTTGTGTAGCCATTTGTTCTGTAATATATCTTGCGTCAACTGTTTTAATATCTTTACCAACAAGCATTTGAGCAGCTACACCAGCCATAATTATTGGTTCGTATTCTGTTTCTAAACCTACACTAGATAATGTTGTAGTTTCTGATGTAGGTGCTACAAATTTCTTTTTAAAAGTTACATACACAGTATGACCTGCTGTTATACCTACAAATTGTACTGCGTGTACAACACTAGGTCCTGTTGTATATGTTTTAGTTCTTTCTGTTTGTGTATCATCTGTCCATACAAAAGGATTAGGAAGGTCAATCATTTCTATAGCTACACCGTTATATTTAAGTCCTGTTTGGTCTGAACCTGCTTGCCAATCTGTATATTGTGATATAGCTTTTAATGGAGCTACTAAATAATTATAAGTATCTCCATCTGTACCATATGTACCAAGTAGTTTATAACCTGTACTTGCAACTAAAGATATAGTTTCTACAGCAAATAATGTAGGATAAAGGTTTTTAATTTGGTCTGATACTGCATCAAATACATTCTTACGAGGAAATGCAGGAGTTATTTTAATTATATCTCCAGCATTATGAGCTGCAGCAGTAGTACCTCTAGCACCTCTAGTAACTGTTATTTCATTAGTAACAGTATTAAGAGCAGTAGAGAACATAAGTTCTTGTCCTACTTCTATTATTGCACCAGCGTCTAATGAATCTTCTTCTTCAACACTAAACATATCATTGGCATAACCTAATGTTGTATCTGAACTAGATATACCACCAGTTAAATAAGAATAAGATTCTACTGAATCCATAGGTTCAAGATATTCTCTATAAACCCTGTCTACTAGGTTACCTATTGTGTCACTCACAATAATCCCCTAACTTTGTTTAAATATAAGTTGTATGTTTCTGTCTGCTGTTTCAGTTCCGTCTGATGTAACTCTAATAAATCCTGCTGTTGCAAAAGCCCAACCACTAGGGTCAACTCTTACTACATTTCCTGCAGATACTACATAAGTTACTTCAGTGTTATCAGTTTCTACTACGTCTACCCAGTTAGTTCCATCAAATGAAAAGTCAAATGTAACATTTGCACCTGTCATTGCTGCTGGAAATACTATGCCAGATAGTAATAAACCATCTGTTTGTACTCCTGTAGAGTTACTAGCATCGGCTGAAACATCTATTAAAACTTTTTTTGATAATTGCATATTGTCCTTACTATAGCAGAAGAAATGGGAGGAAGGTGGATTCCCCCCAAATCTTCAAATTTATTTCTAAGCTACGTCAGAAATCTTTAAATGGTATGAAGGAGGACCGAAGTCGTATCCCATTTCCATGTAGATTGCTTTAGCAACTTGTGCATTTGCATCTTGGTCAATATCTCTTACGAATACTGTTCCGTATCCAGGGATATTTGTAAAGACTGGCTGTATGAAAGCAAAGTCTAAGATGAATGCTGTATTTGCAGGAATGATATTAGGGTCAATAACCATCATACCAATTTGTCCAAATGGTGTGACAATTACGTCAATATCAATACCAGCCAAGTTTCTATCTCTTGGAAGGATAGCACCTGTAATTCCAACGTTACCTGCAAGTAATTCTTTATTTAAGTCAAGCAATTGCTTTGGACTTAAACAAAGTACTGGTTGTACCATTGGAGCGTGTGCATCATACAATCTCTTTAAAGAGTTTGCAACTGCATCCCAAGATAATACTTGGTCACTTCCAGAACCGTCACCAACTGTATCGTTGTAGTATACGTTACCACCAACGAATGTTGGAGCTGTGTCATTATCTGCGTTTGCATTGAGTTCACACCATTCTTTGATGCCTCTCATACCTCTAGTACCAGCTCCTGGAGTGACGTTAGCACCGTCAGAGAAAGTACCATTGAATGCAAACCATTCAACTTCTCTAGCTACTTTTTCAAGAGCTAAAGACATTTGCTCTGCAAATTCATCAACGATTGGATTAGAACCAGCTAAAGATAATTTATCAGAAGCTGTAACTGTTCCATCTCCATCAGATGCATTTACGATTGAAGCACTTAAATCAAAAGGATTTTGGTGCTGAAATGTTGCCATAGCTGTGTAAGTCATCTTAACACCCTTATGGAATATCTGTGTCACACCTGTGTATGCAACTCTATCTCTACCGAGATATTCTGTTGGTGCATTACCTTCTTGTGCCTTTGTTGGGGCAGAAGATACTGTGTGTGAGTCAGCAGCTTGGATTTGCCAGAAAGTAGATTGTAAAACCTTACCTCCGTTTAATCCACCTGTTGCAGATAAGAAAGGAGTTCTTTGACCACCTACACGGAATAGCTCCCCAGAAAAGTTATTAATATTCTGAGAATAAATTGCGTTACCTGTCAGCGATATTGCTGCCATAAAACACCTCCGTATGTGTCGTATTAAATTCTTTTACTTATTTTTTTTGTTGGTCCATAATGTTTAGCTTGGCTCTCAAAGAATCTTTTACTGAAGCTCCTTTAAGTGCAGCAGCTAATTGCTCATTTATGTCCATAGGTACTTCTGAAGCAGAATTTGCATCAAGTGCAGCTACTCTAGACCTAGCATCATCTTGTACAACTGGTGCAGGTTGTGACTGTGGTGTAGTAACAACAGCTCCTGTTGGTTCAAAACCATACTCATCTTTAGCAAACTGTGCGATAGACTCTAAATCTACAGGTCCATCGTACACTTGTTTCAACGCTTTACCGAAACCTTTGTCAGTAGATAATCCTAATTTTCCAAAGACATTGCTAATTTCTTTATCTTTATAAGAAGCTAACTCTGCCTCTAGTTTCTTGATAGTATCATCTTTTCTATCAATTGTTTCTCTCATTTGTTTTACACCATGTTCTTGCGGTGCATCAAATTCTTCCATTTGTACCTCCACTATGTGTTAACCTATCTGACAAGACCATAGGCATCTTGCCGTGGTGCTACCTTTACCACTTGACTTATCTCTCTGGTAGCTAAAAGCTATAAGTCCATTACTCTACGGTTTTTAATACGAGCTTTCTACGTAGGCTGTGAAAGCTGAATGCAGGTCTATTTGTAGCGGACCACGCAACGCCTAATATTTATTATACACTAATCTGCTATAAGTCCAGTAATTTGTTTATCTTTTTTAGCAGCACCTAATTGTACACCTTGTGTAGATGCTAGTTCTGATTGTATTCTTTGTACACGTTTAGCAGCAGTAATATCACCAACTGCATAATCTTCTAATGTAGATAAGTCTAATTCTCTACCAATAGTTTTTGCTTGTTGCATCATAGCTCCAGCAGTTCTATATAATTCTCCAGCTTTATCTACACCTAATCCAAGTTTTCTTAATCTTTCAAAGTTTTGGAATGTACCTGTAAATCCTCTAGATGTAGCTTGTGCTTGTAATTGTAAAGTAGCTATGTCACCTTCTAATATTTTATCTTGTATTTTAGGATTAATTAATGCAGCAAATACAGTTCCACTATCTAATGGTATGTTATATCTTTCTCTAAATAATTTTTCTACTTCAGGTATTTGATTTTTAACACCAGCATAAACTAAATCTATTCTAGCTTGAAATTCTTCTGCAGATACTGGGTCACCAGTATTATAACCTACAGCCATATCAGTAAATTCATCTTCAAAATCTGTAAAATCTGTAACACCAACTTCAGCTAATGTTTGTTTATAAGATGCTTTAACACCCATAAAAGAAATTTCACTCATAATTAATGTTCCATCATCACGCATTAATTTACCAAAGTTATCTTTCCAAGCTTTAGTTTGTCTAGTTAATCCTACAGCTACATCTTTATCTCCAGTTTTAACCCAAGCTTTAGCATATTCTTGTAATACAGCTTCTGGTAAAAATGACATCATACCTTTAGCTACATCTAAACCTTGTGATAAAGTTCTACCATTATTAGATTCTGATGCTGTAGGTTGATAGCCACCATAATCTCCAGCATAAGTTTCATCTCGTACACCTTGTACTGATGCACCAGCAAATCCTTCTCTACCAGGTATTTTTCCTGATAATAAACGTTCTAATTCAGATTCACTTTCGCCAGGTCTAGCTGTATCATTAGCTGTTGTTCTAGCTCCACCTGGTCCTATAACTACTACTTGTGCCATTATCCTACAAAGCTCCTACTTGTAATAATACCTTCACCAAATGCTGAGAATGCAGCTTTAGCAAGGTCATTTTTAACTTTTGCATAACCACGATTTAAACCTTCTTCTCTCATCAACTCAAGTTCTTTACCATAATCATTAGTTTTAATTAACTTGTCTAGTAATGGGTCATCATCTTTAAGATTAACACCCATAGTTATTGCAGCATTTTCTTTTTTATTTGTCACAATACTAGCCCAATCAATTTCTCTATCATACATATCATAAAATTGATATCTTCTATCTTTAAGTTCATTAATAAAATTATCTTTAAATAAAGCATTGTTACGCATTTTACCTGCAAGTTCACCAATCTTTGAAGTGTATTGTCCTTGTAAATGTTTTGGTAAATAAGTATCTAATAAATTTTGAACTTCAGTTTCTTTATCTGTAGTAGTACTAATAGTTTGTCCACTTAAAGCATTAACTAATCCTGAATCTAATGTTACATCTGCGTATGGGTCAAACACTCCTTGCATCTGCATTATTGCTTCTTGTTGTGTAAAGTATCCACGTCTAGTCATATCAGCTAAATAATACACAGCATTTTCTGGTAATTTACTACCATAAGTTTTCATAGCTGTTTGATTAAATATATCTGTATATAAAGATAAATTCTTTTCAAACTGTACAGGGTCTGTAAATTCAGACCTTTCTGCTATAAGTTGTGATTGAGTTACTTGTAATCTTTCTAATATAGCTCCATACAAATCTGTTTCTTCAAAAGCTTCAACAGCTTTAGCCATATCACCGTTATTAGCAATGTAATATCCAGCTAAATTATTTATATATTCATCATCAGCTAATAATCTAGAAGTAATTTTTCTTCTATTATTTTCTGCAGCAGTTAAAAAATTATTTGCTATTTGGTATGCGTCACCTTCAATATCTAATATTCCTGCTGGTACGCTAACTAATTTATCTCCATTTAAAAATCCACTTTCAAAACTACCAATAGATATAGTAGGTATACCATAATCTTCTCTAGCATATTTTTCTTCATCATCTGTAGCTTTAGGTTCTTCTCTGCTATCGTAATAATTACTAATGTCTTTAAGTGTTAAATTTTTTGGTAAATCTAATGCATATGAATAACTACCAAGGTCAATAATAATTTTATATCCTTCACCTTCAACATAAATTATTTGTGTACCTTGCCAATCAGATTTTATACCACCTTGAAAACCAACATTTGTTTCTATTTCAGACATTATTTATTACCTCCAAATAAATTTTTAATTCCATTAATACCTTGACCAGCATATTTAAAAGCTGCTTCACCAATAACACCTTGGTCTTTTCCAAAAATAGGTTGTAAAATTCCTTTATCTACTATTAAATAAAAAGGGTCATATTCCATTTGTTTAGTAAACTTTTGTAATCCTTCTCCAAATGATTCTTGCACAGCTTCTTTAAAATTTTTTTCTGGTACTTCACCAGATAATATAGCATCCATAGCTTTAGTTGTATCTCCACCATATTCAGATGCAAATGTAGTAGCACCTTTAACAGCAGCTAAAGCAAGATTGCCTATTGACCAATAAGCTATACCTTGTAATAATAATCCACTTGCACCACCCATAACACCAGCTAATGCAGTTCCTGCAAATAATTTAGGTATTCCTTTACCTAAAGTGTAGGTTATAATTTCATCAACAGGTCCAAATATTTTTCCTACTACATCTAAAGATTTCCTTCCAAGACCTGGTGTACCTGTTTGTTTATCTATATTTTCTGCAATATTATTTTCATAAATAGGAATATCTCTATCCATTGTTTGTGCGTCATAAGCAGGTCCATCGTACCCTTCTAAAGGGTCAAAATATTCTGCACGATTAGGATAATTATCTAAACTATCTGCATTAGCTCTATCTGCACGTTGTGCATCTTCTATGTCATCATTAAAATATTGGGGTAAATCAGCATCCATTGTTTGTGCATCATATGCAGGTCCATTGTAACCTTCAAAAGGGTCAAACTCATCACCTGTAGGTCGCATGTTTACATCTTTTGGTGTATTTATAGATTCGTAATCTATTTTTTTATTATTAATTTTAAAATTACCATTATCAACAAAAGATAAACCATTACGATTTAATTTTAAAGTTAATCCTGTTTCATTATGTGTTATAAAAGATGCTCTATTTTCATTTTTAACAGTCCATGAATCTTTAGGAGCATAAGCACTGTTATCATCATAATATGCAACACTAATATTACCGTCAGGAAAAAGATTGTCATCAAAACCTTGTGTAGTTAATGCTTGTTTAATACTGTCTATTTCATTATTTCTTAAATTTTCTGCAACACCAATAACTGTTTTTTGAGATGCAGTTCCTAATTTTGCATTATTAATTACTTTAGATAATTGTTTTTTTAATTCATTAAAATCTCTCATAAAATTAATTCTTGTACTATTACGAGATTGACCAGTAGTAGGTATAGTAAGAATATTATCCATTAAATTTTTTTCAAAAACTGTTAATTGATTTCCTACTTTAATATCTAATAAATTTTTTTCATTAGACCACCATTTTTCCCAATCTAAATTTAAACTACCACGCTGATTATTTATAATCCAATCTGTTTCAGTACGTTTATAACCAGGTGCTTCTATTTCTTGTATTTTTTCAGCCATTACGCTCCAAACATATACAGTATCATATCTTGCTGCATCTTTCTAACATCTTTACCATTCTCTATAGCTTTAGTTACTTTGCCATATTCTTTTTCAAATTGTGCATCACGTATAGCTTCAGGTGAATCAATAGCAAACATAGATAAATCTACTTTACCAGTACCAGGTTGAAATGTTCCTGTTTCATCTCTACCTATTTGTTGTAATTGTTGGTAAGCATCAGTAGATAATGCAAAGTTATAGTTATTTAAAAACTCATTTTTAGCTCGTTGTTTAGCTGCAGTTAAACTATAAGAATCATAAAATTTATCTGACCAAGTACTAAGTTCTTCTTCTGTAGGAGGTCTATTTAACTTAGCTTCAAAATAATCGTTAACAAGTTCTTTCATTTCTAATGGACCAGGAATATCCATCTTAGCTATTATTTGTTTAGCTATTTCACCTTCTTGATATCTAGCGTTAGCATTAGTTACTTTAGCAAATTCTTTTAAACCATAATTAAATAACTGTCTTTCAAAACTAAATTCATTATTAAGTTCTTGTGTTTTTGTAAAAAATACAGATTGACCTGTTTCCATTTCTTTCATTAATTGTTTATATAAATCAGAACCTTCTGTTGCATCTAAGTTTCTATCAATCCAATCCATAACTAATTGAATAGATTGTCTTAATGGTTCACCATATTTACCTTCATAACCTACAAACCAATCTGGAGAAACTATTTTATTTTCTAATAAAAACTTTTGATATGAAGATATTTCTTGTGTACTAGCATAATTATCTATAATTCCAGCTATTGGTGCAGCAACAAAATAACCTGCATGTGGTTTTAAAACTACACTATTTCCTTGTACTGTAGGTCTTAATGGTGAATCTGCTGAAGCTGCTAATAAAAATTCTAAATCTTCTGCTGGTATAGTAATACCATTTTCTTGTGCATTAGAAATATAATTTTGAACTGCAATTTCGTTACCAATTAAACCTAACTTTGCGTATTTTTCATATGTAGAAAAATCTAATTGAGGTCCTATAGTTTGTTCAGAAGGTGTTATAGCTGTTTCACCTTCACGCCTTCTTCTAGATTTATCAATCCAACTTTCATCAGAAGTAGAAGTTACTACAGGAGAACCCATATTAGGACCAGAAGGTGCAGCAATTTTATTATTTTCTTGTACTTGTTGCTCTACTGGTTTTTCATTAAAAGCTGCAGAAAAATCATTTCTAAAACTTTCTAAAGGAACTGAATCATTTTTAATACTTTCTAAAGCTTCAGCTTTTAATTTACGTTCAGAATCTGTACTAGGTTCAAATGAATTAATAAAATTAATAAATGATTCTTTAGTAACTTCAGCAATACCAGTAGAAAAAGCATAAGTGCTATCTAATTTTACAAGTTCTGAATTTGGTTCTGTTTCTTTAAGTTTTCTAAACCATTCACCTAATCTTGTACCTAAACTTTTTTTTGCCATTAATTATCCTTCTGGTAAATAATCCAAGTATTCTTGGTCATCTCTATATAACTTTAACATAACACCTGTCCATACAGCCCAAAAATCTGGATAATTTTCAATAATACCATTAGCTTCATTATACATCCACAACCTAAGTGCTTTAGCTCTAACATCATCTGATGTTAACCACCAGTCTTTATTTCTTGTAGGTGAGTATTGTATAGACAATTGTTCAGCTTCTTCCCATTTAACTAATGCTTCAGCAAATCCTTGTGCAGCAGCAAATTCCATAATTTTAGGATTAGTTGTCCAGTATTCTCTCATTTCATTAAATATATCCATTGTTGCTGGTGGAGATAATAAACCATATTCATCAGCTTGAAATCCAGGTAAAGCTTCTTTTAATTGTTCTCTATATAATCTTTTAATAACAGTTTTCTTAACTGATGGTATTGTTGTTTTGTCTAAGTTCTTAGTAAATGTTTTATATCTAAAGAAACCAATTGTATCATTAACAGCTCTACGATATTGGTCAGGACTTAATAAATTCTTTTCACGAATAATATCATTATAATTTTTTTCTTCATAAGGATTGTCAATGTTTAAATAATAACCACTAACTTTTAGTGTACTAAAAATATCTGCGTTTTCTTTTTGAAATTGTTGTACTCTAACACTGTAAGGTTGTTTACCAGTTTCTGATTGTGTTCTAGGACTTAACAAATAAGGATGTTCTACTCCATATAATTCTAAAAATTCATTATATGTAGCTACATCATTACCTTCATTTTTTTCTTTAATACGTACATATTCTTCATACAATACAGCTTGACCCCATAAGTTTCCTTGTTTGTCATCAATAAAATATTCTGGTTGAAATCCTGTAGGACCAAAGAATTGATAAATAAATTGAAAACCAAACAAAGTTCCTGATTTAACTTTTGCATATTCTAAATATGCATTTTCTATTTCACCTTTATTTAATTCATTAACAGATAAACCTGGATACAATTTGTTAATATATTTATCTAACTTACCAGCTTTATATAATCTTTCAGGTTCACCAGCAGATACACCCCATCTATACAAATCAATAGTAGCTTTAGCTCTCATACGTTCTGCTTCTGTACTTGCATCAGATATAACATCAAACTCATCAGCACCAAGTAACCAAGCATTTAATTTTTTATATACAGGTGATATAGAAAATACATCAGTTAATTTTTCTGGTGGAGGAAACTCTCCAAATAAAGTTTTTTCTAAACTGTTAGCCCAACCATACTCTGCACCTAATTTAGTAGATGCAGTTTCAATTGGAGGTAAAACTTTATTTAAAGCAAAACCTACAAATGGGTTAGGTCCAGGTACAAATCCTTGTCCTAACAAGTTAACACCTTGTACATATCCTCTAGGTGATATTTGTACTTGTTGTTCTCCTCCTGATAATTCATCATCAAAAATTAAACTTGACATAAAACCACCAAATGGCATGACAAACATATCTTCTTGTGGGTCTTGTGGATTAGCTACAAAAAATCCATCATTAGAACTACTACCTAAAGCATCTGCAGCACTGCCACCTCTAAAACCTACATGCCCTTTACGTAATACATATGGATTTTGTGCAAGTAACTTACCCCATGTTTGAAATACTTCAAACCACACTTCAGCAAATGGAAAAACATTTACTAACTTGTCAGATATAGTATGTCTTTGTTTTGTATCATACAATAATTCTTTTACACCAGCTAATGCATAAGCTTTAGATTCTATATTCATAGCTTCGTAATCATCAATTTTTCCTGGTTTATACAATTTACTAGCACCTGTAAGTTCATCAATAATTTTTTTAGGAACTGCAGCATCTTTAGCTTCTTTAATAAATTGTTTTCTTAATCTTGGTGTAAAATCAGCAAATCTTTCACCAACATACATCCATCTAAATTGTTTAAATGTCGTAGACCTATTAAGAATACCAATAGGTTTTGTCATTAAATGGTCAAATACTGTTTGATAAAATATATCCATACCATCTTGAAACATTCCAAGAAAGTTTTTGTCAGTAGATTCATCAGCAAGATTTCTAGTAATTGTCATCATACCTGGGTCTAGTC
>Ga0196897_1000078_pt1 | contig 11562 bp, 8 predicted proteins | sample VirMetDEL_Aug_31_FD_169092 | JGI IMG/M metagenome (GOLD analysis project Ga0196897, IMG submission 169092) | Aqueous microbial communities from the Delaware River and Bay under freshwater to marine salinity gradient to study organic matter... | ecosystem: Environmental > Aquatic > Marine >... | reverse complement strand
GAGTAGCTCCTATCAACGGTACTAATATCGGAAGTGCTTGGTTATTAGGTACTAGAAGATTACCAAAGATAAAGAAGTTCTTCTTACAACACTCTAAGGAGCGTATGCAGGAACTACTGAATGGATTTGATTACTTAACGAACTTTGTTATGCGTAGTAACACACTGAGTATTAGATGGTTGGAGTGGTTAGGTGCTGAGTTTAACGATTGTCAGTACGAGAACTATCTGTCATTTATATTAGAGAGGAAGTAACACATGTGTGATCCAGTATCAATAGCAATAGCCGTCGGTTCTTCGGTTGCTCAATATGCAGGGCAGCGGAAGCAAGCTAGAGCACAAGCAAGATACCAAGCACAAGCAGCAGCTGCGGAGCGTCAGAGATTCCTACAAGAACAAACTTCTCTTCGTATGCGTCAAGCACAGGAACAGGAAGCTGTTGGACGAGAACTTGAACAAGTCAGTCGTAAATCACAAGCAGCACTTGCTAGAGCTAGAGTATCAGCTGGAGAAGCTGGTGTAGCAGGTGCATCTGTTCAAGCGTTGATGGATGACTATATGAGACAGGAAGCTGGGTATCGTAGTGCGTTAGCTAGACAACAGGAGCTAGGTGCGGTCGGTACTGGTATGCAACTTGAACAAGCAGGGTTTGCTACACAACAGCGTCAGATCGGAATTAACCAACCAATCAACAGACCGAATCCTTTAGCTATTGCTTTACAAGGTATTCAAACAGGTATGAGTATGCATCGTACAGGTTTGGATATTAAAAGAATGACTACACCTTCTTCTACACCCACAACACCAACAGTACAATAATGGCTAGAGAACGAGTACAAGTACAAGGACTAGGGGATGTTGCTCCTGGTATTCAGCCTACCATTCAACGAGCAGGTCAGTACGGCATTCAGGTGCAACGAGCTGGTCGTAACAAGTTGATGGATTTAGCGGATGCTTTAGGTCAAGTTAATCCAGCACTGCAAGCATACGGTCAAGTTCAGAAGTTCCAGTACGAAAAAGGATTAGAGCGTGGTGAAATGGAAGCAGCTACTGCTGATCTTGAGCAATCGATTGAAGGGTTAGATGCAACAGGAGAGAAGTTAGTAGAGCAAGGGTTGTTACCTAGATCACAACTTGTTGGTTATCAACGAGCATTTCGTAGACGCATTGGTCAGAGACAAGCTAGGACTACATACATGAATGCACTGAACTCTAGGATGGAAGAGGTAACTCAGAACCTAGACAGTGATGCAGACATCATAGAGAATATATTAGCTGAAGAAAGACAGAAGATAACAGAGCAGTTAGGTGGTTCTCAATTCGCTATGCAGGGTTTTGCTGATTACTCTGAATCTATCGAGAATAGTTTTTATAACAACGCTGTTAAGCGGAGAGATAAAGCTACTCAAGAGTACAACGAAAGCTTAGTTATTGAGGATGCTAATGATATATTTCCTAATCAGATACTAGAGGCTAGTGTAGAGGACGACTATACAGACTTTGAGAATAGCTTAAAAACTTGGATGGAAGCACGAGCTAAAGAGGATCGTATACCAAGGTCTAGGATGGTTGAGTTAATTTGGAACGGAATGGCGAAGACAGCTGTAAGCGATCTGTTATTTCAAAAACAACCGGACAAAGCTGAAAAGATTTTAAATGCTATAACAAATGTAGATTTAACAGGCGAAGGCGGTAAGTTAGGAAATATAAATAGACCTAACGCTTATATTAGAAAAGAAACTTTAACTTTTAAATCTCAAATCCAACAAGTAAAAGAGGCTATTAAAAAGGATGTTGAGTTTGATTCAGATGATATAATGACTGTATTTAATGCAGCTTTACAACCAGTAGCTGACGGTCCATCTGGAATGGAAAGTGTAGACAATGCTAGTTTATTAGCAGTTCAAGCATTTCTGAGAGATGTAGGTTTTGAGGGTGATATAGAAAAAGAAGCAAACGAGTTACTGAAATCAGGATCACCAACTAGATTACTTTCTTATACTAGATTGTATTTTAATAATGACGCTAAGAGAGAAGCTTATGGTTTGGCGTTACCTAGAATGGACCGTGCGATTGTACAGAGGCAAGATAGGAAAAGAGCTTCATTATCCAGGGTTGAGTTAGAAGATTTAGGAGATGCTTTAAGAGAAGGAGTGGGGCGAGGGCTTGAGACTAAAGATATATTAGACTCTTATGATCCGAGCGGACCTATAACTGATCCCGCTGCTAAGGCTCTTGCTGCTAGAATAGATCTTGAGGAAGAAGAAAACACTGGGTTTGAAAGAGATGAAAGCTATAAAAATTATTTCGACAGCTTTGAGCGGGGTTTAGAAGAACAGATAAAGGAAGTATACAAAGGTAAACCGTCAGATTTTTATAAAGGCATTATGGAGGAATATAGCCCTACTTTTAAAGATGAATTTAATAGATTGATAAAAGAGGAACAAATAAAATTAAAAGCAGAGCCTAATAGATTGGACTTAATTAAAAAAGAATTTGAAACCATCAAGTCAGGCGTACTAAATAACTGGCGGGATAACATTGAATTTAAGGAAAACTACGAAAGAGGATTACTAGAAAAGACTAGAAAACTAAAACCAGGTGAATCATTACTTGGCTCAATAGATCAAATAACAGAAGAGACAGCTGAAGATACAATAGAAAAAATTATAACCCCAGTATTAGAAGAATTGGAAAGAGGTTTTCTTGAAGGTTTGGTTGACTTTAGACCTTATACAGAAGAAGAAATAAAAGCTGAAAAAGAGTTAGATATAATTAGGGAAGTAGACTTAGAAGAGCTAGGTTTAAATAGACTATCTGATAGGAAAAAAGTATGGAGTAAAGCTGAAATTGTATTTGATGTTGCAAGTAGGACAGACAATGCTGCGTTGGAGAATCCGCTAATATTGATGAGAAGAAAATGGGGGTATCCTAATCCTAGTAAATACATAATCGAAAAAGATCGTGTATATGATTTAGATTTTAGGGAGACTCCTTTTTATTCTGATATATCCACTTTAAATAATGAGCTAGATGCTTTAGAGGTAGAAATCCAGAAATGGACAAGCACACCAAAAGCCGAAAGGAACTTAGATGATTATCCTGTTTTCAGTAAATGGAATGAAGCGTTTGGTGTTTTTAGTGTTGAGGATATAAAAGCTGTGGCTGATGCTCAGTACCAGGTATTAAAGAAACAATCAAACAATTAAGATTTAAGTGGCTGACGAAATAGAAAATAGGTTGTTGCCTAGGTATCCGGAGGTTTCATCTTTCAGTGAAGAGCAGGAGAAAGGCACTGTTGATACCGCCCCCGTCCAAGATGATAGAAAAACACTATTACCTAGATATTCGGAAGTTCCGTCTTTTACTGAGGACGATGCAGTCGCTGAGGAAGAAATAGAACCACGGGAAGATGAACCGTTTTGGCATCCTTGGGTTAGACAAGCTACAGCTACATACCTCACCAAACATAAACCAGCTGCTGAAATAATTCAAAGAACTGGTTTAAGGACAGCTGATGACTTATACAACGCAATAAACGAATACATCCCATTAGGGGAAGAAGCACAGTGGGAAGATGAATGGCTTGGTGATCCCAAGAGTGCTGTTGTTGATATTACTACAGATATAGCTTCTTGGACTGCTTCTTTCTTTGGTCCTGGTACTGTATTAACAAAGACTGCCACACTCCCTGCCCAACTACCGAAGATAAAAAAAGGATTAACTGCGATTAAGGAGACATTAGAAGGCACAAACTTAGGTCAAAAGCTTTCTAAAGTTTTTCAAATTGGAGCACAAGGTTTCGCACGAGGTGTAGTAGCTGATTATATAAGAACAGATGTTGATGACTTAGACAAAAGAGAAGCCGTAGAAAAAAGAATTAAAGAAGTTTACATCGGAGGAGCTATAGGCACAGGTGTTAATTTTGGATTAGCGGGGCTTGGTTTTACGGTTAAGGGGGTTAGTCGGATTGTTAATAATCAGATGAAAAAGATAGATGCACTACGGGAAGTTCGTAAAGCATCTGAAGGAAAAGCCGACCCAGAGCAAGCGTTGAAAGATTTAAAAGACGCAGTCGAAGAAGAGAACGCTATTAAATCCGATTTGAGGGAACAAGTTAATCCGACTAAAAATGATTTTAATATTAAACCTGAGGAGCCAAAAGTACCTAAAGTAGAAGAACCAGTTAAACCGGAAGTAGAAGCTCCTGTTGTTGAAGAACCAAAGCCTAAGTTAGACCCAGAGGATGAAGTACTAGCTGTTATACAAGGTAAAGAAAATTGGCCCCAACAAGTGCAAGCTCTGACTAAAGAAACTGCTCAGTTAAGTAATCGATTGACACCCAAAATTAGTGCTGCAATTAACGAAATCAATCAACTTGATGCAGTTTTAAAACAAGAGTCTAAAACAAATATTGGTAAAGGTTTTGAGAAAGTTAAAAAACAAGTATTAACTTTAGAGGATGAGTTTCTAAGATACCGCAAACTAGTAGACATACGAGCTAGAGCTGCTCATTTTTCAGGTCAATCGTTGAATGCTTTTAGGAGGAACAAGAAAATAGATTTAACTGGTGTTTTTAAATACAATCCACAAGTTAGAGCTGAGTTAGATAACATAGATAGAATCCTAGATTTGATAGGCAGTGTTAAAGCTGGTAAAAACCCAGGAGAAAACATTGTAAGGAATATTAGAACTGAGCTGAATCTTATTGAAGATGTTATTGAAACAGGCAATTTTTCTAAAGCCTTAGACAAACAGTTTAACTTAACCGCTGAAAGTAGTGTTAATACTATATGGGGCAGATATAAGAAAAGAATAAGCGACCAAGTTTTAAAAGAATTAAGAACTAAACAACCTACTAATAAAGCATCTTTAGAATTATTTTCAAACAGAGTGTCAGCTACTATTAAGGGTGCAGTAAAGGGAGAAAAGAAGATAGCAGCTAAAGTAAAGACGGCATTAAGCGATGTTCAGGATGTAATTAAAAATCCAGCTAAATATAGAGAAGCTATAGATCAAATAATAACAGACATAACTAAAGCTGAAAAAATACCAGCAGCAGATGTAAAGAGATCATTAAGGATTTTAGAAGACTTAAAGGAAGGTGTTAATAGTCAAAGGTTTATAGACAGCTTGCCTAATAGGGATAAAATTGTACAAAAAATACTTCGAGAAGAAATAGATAATATCGGTAAACAAATACGAGAAGCTGTAAAAACAGGCAGTGAAAGAGAACTAGTGACTCGTGTTATGGGAGATTTATCGAGAAAAATTAAAGAACTAAGCCCGGCAGAGAAATCTGTTTTACTTAACACTATTAGAGTAGAGTTATCTAACACCATAGCTTCCGTTAGGGATAGTGTACTAGGAAACTTTAAATCTAAAGAATTGTACAAGCAGTATACTTTAAAGAATAAAATCAGAGAATTGGACGAAATGTCTGATAAAAGTCTAGCTGAGATAAAAGAGTATCTAAAAGTTAATGCAAGAAAAGTAGAGGTAGACCCAGATGGTATAAAACAACTTAAAGAAGAAGCAAAATCTTCGAGAAAAGTATTAACAGATAGATTAAAGAATGAAGAGATAGCTGCTAAGAATGCTTTCAATGAATCGTTTTTAAGAGAACTTGTAGCCAATGGTAGATACGGAGTTTACGGTAAATCAAATTACGAATTAGCCATAAGAGCTGCTGAAACTTTCAGGATTAACACAGGTTTATTGATGGGTTTTAGAACTGTTACGATCGGTATTTTCTCAGGCTTACTACAATCAATAACACAACCTCTAGAGTTAGCTCTTAAAACATATTTTAAAACAAAAAACTTACAAAAGTTAGGGGAGATAAGTAACGAAATAAAAGCACATCAGTTAGCTTTAGCTGAACTTAGGGCTACCAGTGTTTACCTAACTTCATTCGCAGATGCTTTCAGCGTTTTAAAACAATCATTAAAAACTTTAGGAGCAGAGGAAGGTGCGTTCATGCCTCAAGCTTTAAAGAGTCACGATGAACTTGTAGGTGGTGTATCGACTTCCTTGAAAAACAACAGACCATTTCAGATAAACTTTAAAGATAAAAAGTCTTTAGAGAGATTAGTAAAAAAATACGGAATAGAAAGACCAGAGACAGACAGTCTTTTAAGACGGGTCCTAGAGGATGCAGTTTTAGAAGAAGCAACGACCGGATTTGGTAAATCTTTATTCCCTATGTTGACAGCGAGTTTCAGGGCTATGGGGGTAGCAGACCAACCTATTCTTTATATTTCGGCAATGCGTAATTTAAGAGCACAATATCTAAAGGAAGGTATTGAGAAAGATTTAACAGGAGAAGCTCTTGAAAAGTTCGTTAAAGAAAATATAGACGAAGCAATAGTAAAGGAAGGAAATGTTTTTAAGTGGGCTGATATAGAAAAAAATAACGACGTTAGGGAGTTAGCTTTAGCTACGGTTTTTAGGCAAGAATATGCAGATAAATACATATCTAAAATAGGCGAAGGCATTGCTAGGTGGACTAGGACTGGTGGGGCTGGTGGTGATGATTTACTATCTAAATTCAATGACCCATATATAAACCCAACAAAAGTAGCAGCAAGATGGCTTGTAGCAACCTTTATAAAAACTCCTACAATAATAGCTCAGTGGACTGTTGATAAGTTTCCGGCAGCTAGGTTTGGACATTTACTGTACATGGGTACCGGGAAAATAGGAGTAGGAACCCCAACGCAACGAGCAATTAAAGATGTTCAGAGTAGGATAGATGAGGTAACTAAAGCTTTAAATGCAAAAACAATAACTAAAGATTTAAAAGAAGACTTTATAAAACAAAGAGAAGATTTAGTAGCAACCAAGAGAGATTTAGTTTTAAAACAAGCTGAGATAAAAGCAGAAGCTTTAGGTGATTTCTTTTTGGGGACAGCCTTAGTTGTAGGTATAACCCATGTAGCAGCTGCTGGTAGAATAACAGGTTCCGGTGCTCATCTAACTCCAGAGCAAAAGAAAAGGTTGTTAAAAAACAATGCGGACTGGAAACCTAATCATATTTACATTGGAGATAGAAGTTTTGATTACAGTAGATTAGAACCTATATCAACTATCCTGTCAGCTTATGTTGATGTTTTTCATCACTATCAGTTTTCAAACGACACACCAACAGAAGACGATTCTTCTTTAGCTAATACATTACTACTTTCTTTTATTCATAATTTTAAAAATAAAACATTCTTACGAGGTTTTAGTGATATTTTAGATGTACTGGATCCTAACACCTCAGAAGGAAAAGTAGAAAGTTACATAGCGAGTCAAATAAGTACTGTCTTTCCTAGACCTATAAGAGAGCTAAACACACTTAACGATGAGTTTCAAGAGTACGCTTTAGGACTGTGGGAGAAGTTAAGACAAAGAGTAGGGATGACGAATCAAAGATATGAAAGAAATATATTTGGTGAAAAGGTAGAGCGTAAGTATCAAAACCCAGGGTTATTTGGTCTAGTAAATCCTATTTACACATCTACATTGAAAAATGATGCAGTTATAAATGCTATTGCAGACTTTAGGGAACCTGTAGGTAAGCAAGATTTTTACAGGAAGGCAGGTTTAAAGGGTGATATTGATATAAGAAAATTCAGAAACTCATCAACTGATTATCCGTTGTTTCAAGCTTACTCAGATTTAATGAGTACTAAAAGAAAAGATACTACAATATTCGGAGAATACTATGAAGGATTAACTTTACGAAGAGCTGTCAGTAGGTTAATGCGTACCAAAGAATATAAACAAGCAGCTAACTACGGACAATCTGTTGATGGAGAATATACTAAAATAGGTTTACTAGGATCGTTAATAAGTGAATACAGAAATCACTTTTGGAATCAGATGAAAGAAGATCGGAGATATAATAACTATGTCGACGAGGACGGTGTATCCTGGAAGAAATTTGTAAGAATAGAAGGCGTGGAAGAAAAACGCAAAAGAAGAACTGAACGCACTAAAGGTATGAAGGAACTAATGTTACCCGCTCTTGACTAAGTGCTTGAACTCCTAACTCAATAGTTAATAATATATTATCATGGCAATCTCATTTCAAGATTACACCGCCACAGCAGATCAAGTTGCTAATGGCTTTTCTTTTTCTTTTCCCTATCTATCTGATAATGCGGGGAATGCGTTAATAGAGGTTTATGTTCAAGGGAGTTTATTATCTTCCAGTAACTACACAATAACCACATCTCCTCAGAAAGTTGTCATATCAGCAGGTAATGTATCAGTAGGTAATTCAGTAAAGGTAGCAAGAAATAGTTCAACTGTTGATCCACTTGTTGATTTCCAAAACGGTTCAGTACTTACAGAAAGCGAACTTGATAGAAGTTACTTACACGGTTTTTATTTATCTCAAGAAGCAGCTGAGGGTTCAGGTGGTGAACAACTTAGTAAAAAGGGAGGGGTTGACTACGACGCTGAAAGTAACAAGATAATAAACCTTGGTACTCCTACAGCTTCCACTGACGCTGCTGATAAAGGTTATGTCGATCAAACAATAGACAACGCTATAGCTCTTGGAGGTAGTCCTGCTATTGTATCACTTGGTGGGTACGATGTTACTTCTACTGGTGGTACTCTTAAACAACTAAGAGCTTGGGCTGCTGACACAGAAACGAACGCTAGTAATATATCCACCAACACTACGAATATATCTACCAACGCTAGTAACATAGCAACAAATGCATCGAACATATCATCGAACGCATTGATAAGTGCTATGGTGTCTCGTCCTACCATGCAATATAGAGACTTTCGATCTGTTTATTTCAAAGGACTTAAAGAAGTATCTATGTGTGGTTTTAGGTTTCAAGGACTGTACGAGAAACAAGCAGGTAAGAAATTTTCAATAAGCGGAGATTATCCGTATGCTTCTTTAGCTACTGACTTGGAGTACGAAAGTTCTAATAAAACTAGAGAATGGTATGCAGTGTTTGCAGTGGCTGATGATGGAGACGCTAACGCTGTATTTAAGATTGTTCCTTTTCTCCAAGTTAACTCTGTTTCTGGTAATGTAGTAACATTAAATGAAGTATTAGGAGTTGATCCAGATACCACAGGACATAGAGTGTTAGCATCCGCTACTTATAACTGGAGTGATGATGCTTTAAACGGTGCTGAATGTTTAATTATTACTGAAAAAATAGATGATAGAGTTAATAGCTGGTCAGGTAGAAAGACTACTATAACAGACTCAACTAACTCCACAGTAACTCTTAATTCTGCTGGGACTTTAGGACAATTCGATTGGATACTTCCAGCCCCTAAATCTAAAAGCAACTATGTATATCTTGGTTCCTTTTATATAGATCGTGCTGAAATGTTTAATTTTGCTGATGGTAACGGTATTGTGAGTCAAGATAACATATCATTACAAACAGCTCACAGTTTTGATATGGACGCTATCGCCACAGCCCAAACTCCTACTTTACCAGGTAATTTAACATTAGACGGTGCTGCTACTTCAGGTGGTACGTGGCACGGAGAAGCAGGTCATTTAATACATTTCTCTACAGTAGCTAATGAATCAGCAAGGACTGTGACAATATCAGGAACTGTAGAAGGAGTCGGACCAGATACGGAAATAGTAACATTAGGAACAGGAACATCAGGAGCTATTAGTACTAAGCGTTGGTTAAAAATAACCAGCATTGCTATCGACGGAGCTACTACAAATACAATGTGGGTAGGACTGAATGCTCAGGATTCCATAGATGGTCAGTTAGTTTCATCCCATCCTGGTGTTCCTCTAGTCTTTTCAGGTATAGTAAGTCCTTTAGCTACAGGTGTTAAAATGCAATTAGGATTCTCTAGTGGAGGTTCTAGTTTAGGTGAGGAAGCTATAAAAATATGTCACGATGCTAGTAATCATATAATAAGCCAACAACAAATTGATAGAGAATCAGACCTTACGGCATTCAATAGAATACAAGCTAATGAAATTTTAACTTTTTCGTTTTTTCAAATTTTATATATATACTCAAGTAGCGGTGGTATAAACGATGTTAACATGACAAGAAAAGTACACATTAACGGTTACTACGAACCTTAATGCCATGATTGAATCTTTATCGGGACTTTTGAATACCGCTCTAGCTATTGCCCTTGGAGTTATCGGTTGGATTATTAAACGCATGATCGAACGCTTAGACCTTGGTGAGAAACGGATGACTAAGATAGAGGTAGAGTTAGCTGCTCAACGGGAAAGAGATAGAGCTGTTGAAGCACGGATAGCCAAGGTAGAGGAAGCACTTAAAGAAGTTCACACTAAGTTAGATCGTATGATGGAGGTATTAGTAAAGAGATGAGTCTATATAGAAACATTAACAGAAGAAGGAAGCTAGGCATCAGCCGTAGCAAGAAGAAGTCTACCATTACACCCAAGGCTTACGCTAATATGAAGCGTGGGTTTCCAAAGAAGTAACGATGCCTTACTCACAATACACTCTTAAACAGAAACGCCTAGCTGCTATGGCAGGTGATCCCAAGAAGATAACACAAGCTGATGTTAAACGCATGAAGCTTGCAATTAGTCGTCGTGGCAAAAAAGCGTAAAGGTGTATCGTTATCCCTCGGTAGAGGTGAGAAGTCCCGTAAGGGTGGACTGACCGCTAAAGGCAGAGCTAAGTACAATCGTGCTACTGGTTCTAATCTGAAAGCTCCTCAACCTGGTGGTGGCCCACGGAAGCGTTCCTTTTGTGCAAGGATGTCTGGAGTAAAGGGACCAATGAAAGACAGTAAAGGTAGACCAACAAGAAAAGCTTTAGCGTTGCGTAGATGGAAGTGTTGATATGCCTCTGCGTCCTATAGTTCGACCACACCCGCTTGCGTTCCAGCAACGAACAGCAGCAAACAGCACTACTGTACAAGCAAAAGCTAACAAGGAAGAAGCGGAACAGTTGGAAACAAAAGTTACATCTTTAGAGAGTGATCCATTCTTTGTCACACTTGATGGAGGAGGACCAGTACTAGAAGACACTGATATATTTGACGGAGGAGCACCAGATGCCTAGTTTTACAAAGCGTATACAACTAAGAAGAGGAACTGCTAGTGAATGGAGTACCGAGAACCCTGTGTTACTTGAAGGGGAACTAGGAATCGAACTCGATAGTACCCGTAATAAAATTAAGATAGGAGACGGGACGACTGCTTGGAACTCTCTGCCTTACTTCTTAGACGCTCACGAAGAGGAAGTTGGTGATTACCAAGACTTCCTGGATGCTATATCTGCTCCGTAATTACTGTAATAACACCGGGATATGAGCAGTTTACTCACACAACTAGGGCAAAAAGTTAAAGCCAAGCTTAATAATAAGTTTGATAAGTCAGGAGGATTGATAAGTGGGTCTCTGTCTGTATCACAATCTATACAATTCGGATCGTATCTAGCTTCTGCATTACCCACCGTAGGTACATCAGGTCGTGTTATTTTTGTAACAGATGGTGACGGAAACGGAGGTCCTTGTCTGGCGATTGACGACGGAACGGATTGGAAAATAATAGAGCTTGGTGGTGCAGTACCTACTGTTA
>Ga0196897_1000076_pt1 | contig 11584 bp, 8 predicted proteins | sample VirMetDEL_Aug_31_FD_169092 | JGI IMG/M metagenome (GOLD analysis project Ga0196897, IMG submission 169092) | Aqueous microbial communities from the Delaware River and Bay under freshwater to marine salinity gradient to study organic matter... | ecosystem: Environmental > Aquatic > Marine >... | reverse complement strand
CTTGTGGATCTCCACTAAATACACTCCAGGCCAAAACAACTATTGGCAAAACTACAATAATCAAAACTAGCTCGTCTTTCCATCCTTGATTATTATTTGCCATAACAGCTTTTTTATATTCAATTTCACCTGCTGCCATCTTAGCCATATGGTTTTTTTCTGCTAAGGATTCTAACTGCTGAGCTTCTTTTTTATTTTTATAAATAGCTGCCGCAGTTTTAACTCCAGTAGATAATAAACTAAACCACATTAGTATTTCCACACGTTAGGTCTTACTACATACTTTTGATCAACATCAACAGTTAACCAATCAAGATGAGTAAATGTTTTAGCTATACCAATACCTGTAGGTTTTGGATCCCAATGTAATGCAAAGTCTAATAACTTATATTGTAATTGTGGTGATGTAGATATATCAACTGCCATACCTGTAGTGTGTGGCCCATCTTCACCAGTAGATGAAACTTTATTATTATGTTCTGGGCATCTATATGCCGAATTAATTTTAACACCTTGTTGGATATAATTACGCCAGGCCTGGCAAAAGTCTAAAACAATTTCAGAAATTTTTAATTGCTTACAACATTTACAATAAAACTCAGTACTACTAAAGTTAGGATAATTAGTAAATGCAGCGCCATTAGTTATCATATTGTTTTTCAAGCCTATCCATTGATATAAACTGGCTTTCTTGTATATGATTATCCCAGATACCGAGTTCAACAATACCCCAAGACCAACCAGTTAGGTTTAGCTTAGCATACTCCTCAACATGGTTATAAGGCAACGCACAACCTACATTAACTACTCTGACATAATTTTTATCTCCAATCTTTGGAGCTTTCCAATCTCTAAATTTATGAGTGTGTCCGAATACAATATCGTTAGTTGCATCATTAGCTATTTGTACTTCGCAGTTTTTACCACCATATTCTTTACCCATTATATTTAATGGACAGTGTGTAAAAGATACACCCCCTATAATTTTAAATTCACCATACTGAGATCTTTTCCAATTACGATTATCAAAAGAATCATGTAATTCTTTTTTCATCATACCTGCTATTTCTGGTATGTTTTCTTCAAACTTATAAACACGCTGCTCATGATTACCAAATGTAATATGTCTAGGGATTCTATCGTTATCTATGTATTTATCTAATAGATCTATAGAACTTCTTAATGATTCTATATCTACCATAAAAGCATCTTTAAGTTTACCAGCTTGAGTATGATTTTTTTGAAAAAAACTTAGACTATCAAATGAAGCCCAATCACCTATTTGAATAATATAATCTGGTTTAACAGATTTAATATATTTACCCATCCATTTAAAACGATCTTGTTTTATATGTGGAGAATCATGGGCATCGCCTATGACTATTATTCTATGACCTTTAAACACTATCTACTTCCTTACAAACAAATTTTGTTGCTAACTTCATATTGTTAACATCTTCTATGTTTTGTTGTGTAAGAAAAGTTATAGAGTAATCATATGCTGCATCAACGCACTGTTTCCAATTAGGATATAATTTTTGATGTTGTATTGGTGGAGAACACTCGTTATGTAAAAAAGTACAAACCCATATGATTAGGGTAAATTTCATTTAAAATTTAAATAGCCAATAATTGTTGCTGCTAAGCCTCCTAAGAAAACTAATACAGCTACTATTCCTTTTCCTTTAGATACACTATCAGATAATGAATCTACTTTTTTTTCTAATCTTTGAATTGAATCTATAAGATTTTTCATTCTTTCTGCGCATAATTTTTCATGAGAAGAAAGTCTAATACCAACACTTTGTTCAGCAAGAGAAGATATGGCTTTCTTTTTTCTAGGCATATTAATACTGTAAAGCTACACCTCTAATTCTAGCTTCTTTAGAACCTAGTGCTTGATTAGCAAAAGAGATTTTATATTTTAATTGTGTTCCTGCTGTTACAGCTAAGTCATTTACTTTAGCCATTTTAATACCTGTAGAAAAATCTGGTAAAGCAGTAACTGTAGCAGTTGAATAGTTAGAACCACCATCTGCTGATAATTGTAAAACTATATCTGTGTTTAATGCGTTAGTACCTGCTTGGTCTTGGTAAGTAATAATAGCACCCATTTCAGATACACTTGATGGTGCAGTTATTGTTGTGCCTGTAAAGTTACCTGTTGCACCAACAGTTGAATAACTTTCGCCTTGAATTTCAGTTGCGTTATGTCTAATTGTTGGATAATATTGAACATTACCAGTACTATTTCCACCTATACTATAAACACCCCACATATTTGCTGATGAATTAAATTCGCTAGAAGTTAAAGTATAAAATTTAGTTCTTGTTCCACTACTTCCTTCTTGGTATGCAAAAGATAAGGTGTTTCCTTTTCTAATAGCAAGTACTCTTGTATCTGTAGAAGTATTTTGTGAATGAGTAAAATTATGTGTACCATTTGCAAGAACAGAACCATTTTTTAAAATTTGCCAATCTGCTGTTCCATTACCTTGCCAAGTAAAAATATAATTATCACTAAAACTACTTGTATTCCAATTTGATGCAGGTACATTTACTGTACCACTTGGAGAACTAAAAATATTTGTTCCACCTGTATTTGTAGTTAAACCTAATTGAAATCTATTTATTGTATTTGAAGTTGCATTATGTGCTAAACTTCCAAAAACTATATCGTTAGTTAAATCACTTCTATAAAGCATAGAAAAATTGTAAGAATTACCTTGTCCAAGCTCAACACTTGTACTGCTTAAGCTATAATAATTTGTATTTCCATATACTTGTAAAGGTGTTAGCCAATCATATGCGTCAGTAGTTCCTAAAGAACCAGATTGAACAAATGTTCCACCACTATCTGCTGTTGCAATTATACTAGAAACTGAACTTACATACTCACTAGCATTTCTTGAAACATCAGTTGTTGTATCAATACCTGTATCATCTTGGAATACATCAACTGATTGTGAGTTAGTATTGTAAGCTGATTTGTTTTGGTCAGATGCTTGTCTTAAAGCAAGTGTAGAAATATCATTAACAATTTTGTTATCGTCAAATGATGTTGCGTGTTGAGATACACTTGATTGACTTATTCTAGCATCAGCAAAAGTACCTGTAGTTATCTTACCTGCATCTAGGTTTGGTATCTTATCAGTTGTTAAAGATGGTATTTCATTAACATCTAGTGTGATTTTAGCATTATCTATCTGACCACTAGAACCAATAAGACTAGATATATCTCTTGCTTTAGTCATTGAGGATTACTCCTCTACTGGTGGTGTATAACCAGTTAATGCAGTTGCTTCAGCTTGTGAAAGTCCTAAGTCTAATAGCTTTTGATTGCCAGAAACTTGAGCATCTATTTTAGCTTGTTCTTTAGCATCTTCTGCTGTTTGTAATTCAGCAAGTTTAGCATTAATGTCAGCATCAGAAATAGGTGTAGTATTATCTAACCATTCAATGCTTTCATATCCATCTACTGTTTCATTTATAATGTTATATATTGCATTTGGATTTATTGCTCTTATTGCAACTCCTCTACCTAATTTTTTTGTCATATTATTCTCCTATTAAGTTTTAGTTTCATTTGTAGATGTTGTCGCTTTTGTAGATTTAGAACCATCTAATTCAAAAACTGTCATTGTTGAAAGCATATAACCACCATCATCAACATCTGTACTACCATTTGGATTTCTATTTATGTACCAAGGTGTACCCGAATCTGCTGAGGCTATTCTAACTCTAAAAGTAACTGCTGAAGTTGTAGCAGGTGCTACCATTACTTGATGAGCAATAGATGGATTACTTGCATTTGATGAACTAAAATTAGCACCATCATATCTAAAAGTTACTCCTCTAGTACCACTAGATGTAATTGCATATTCTGTTCCACCTGATACTTGATAAGTAAGCCAACCTATACCAACATACGCATCTGAATGACCTGCTTGTAAATTTAATTGAATTAAAAATTTTGAAGTATTACTTTGTGGTGTTATACTTAAAGTTAATTCTGAAATTTCATAAGAATTACTAGTAAAAGTATAATCAGCAGTTCTATTTTGAGTATTAATTTCATTTGTTCCACCATACATTTTATGTGAAACAGCTAAAATTCCACCACCAACATCACCCCACGAAGGATTAGCACCAGTACCTTGTGTAATTAATGCTTGACCACTTGTACCTGCACCAAGTCTAGCAAGACCAGACGCATCTCTATAAACAATATCGCCTTGTGTAGTTAATGTTGTTGTAAGGTCAGTTCCATCAGTACCATTAGTACCAGCTGAAGACATTTGTTCCCAGTAACTTGCATTTGGTGGTGCGTTACCAGTTGTTGCTGCTATACAAATGTATGAGCTTCCAGAAGATTCTACTACATCATCTACAACATAAGCTGTAGCTCCAGAGTATGCACCTCTCCAATTGAATTTTATTTGACCTAAATTTATTGTTGCCATTTGTTCTCCTTTTTAAATTAATTTAATTTACAATCTACGCACATTATATGGTTGCAATTAATTGACCATTTGAAATGCTAAATGTAAAACCAGATGCACTAAATAATACATCATCAAATGCAGCAAAAGTTGCAGCATCAATATTATCTGCACCACCATTTGTAGTAGTAACAATTAGATTGCCAGAAGCATCTTTGTTAAATCCATATACTTCAGCTGAACTAGCATTTCCAGGTTGGAATGTAGAAGATGCAGCATTATAAGTTAAAACTTGTCCATCTGTAACACCAGCAGTTGAAACATCATTAGCATCATTAATACTAAAACTTGCTAAATTAAATGTACCAAATGTAACAACATCTACAACATCAGTACCAGAAGCTCCTATTGGACTAGCAAATACTATTGATGTACCAGAGCTAACAGTTACATCTGTTCCATTTACCATTTTTACTCCATTTAGATAAACGTCGATATATGGGGCATCATATGTTAAAGAATTTCCAGAATCATCATTTCCACTAATTGTAGTAGTAGATGAAGATACAGTATAAGTGTATCTTTCAGATGTACCATTTACTGATGATCCAGTATTAATGAATCCACCAGATGAGTACACTTTCATAATATCGTTTGTAGAATCAAACCAGAGATCTCCCACATCTAATGATGTAGTTGGAGCTGTAGCTGATACTCTGTATCTAGCAGCAAAGTCATTTACAGATCCAATATTATTAGAAACATCAGTTACAGATGCAATGTTAGTTGCAACTGTTCCAATATTATCTGATCCAGCTAAATCTGTTGCAACAGTACCAATTGTATTAGATCCTAATAGATCTGTAGCAACTGTATTAATATTTGATGAGTTTGAGTTTACAGAAGTTATTTGTCCAGATATTGCATATACACCTGCAATTTCTGTATTTAATCCAGCAACTGTAGTTACTTGAGAATTTATATTTGCAACAGCAGTTACGTCAGAATCAATTGCTGCTACTTGCCCAATCTCAGTAGTTAATCCAGCAATTGTAGCAATGTTATTTGTTGGAGATATTTGACCTGCAACTAAAGTTATATTGTTTATGTTTGTAGTATTACCAACTGTTTGGACATCTGCAATATTATTTGATACTGTATCAATTTCAGATACAGCTTCATTTAAATCATCAGCTACAGTTTCTACTTCTGATATAGCTTCATTAAGATCATTAGCCACTGTTATTACATCAGCAATATTTGTTGCTACCGTATTGATTGAAGCAATATTTGTAGCCACAACACCAATATCACTTGCATCATTTGCAACTGCTGTAACATCAGCAGCTATTGCACTAACAGCAGATACATCACTAGCTATTCCTGCAATTGTAGTAATATCAGTTATGTCTTGAGCAAACTCTAATCCTGTACCTGCACTATTAACAGATAACACTTTGTTAGCAGATAAGTTTGGAAATGTAATATCAAATGTATTTGCTGTAGTAGCAGCAGCTCTTGGAGAGAATTTTAAATCTCTCTCTAATTGCTGAGCCATAGCAATAATTTTATCTAATTCAGTATTAAGTGAGTTGATTTGAAAAGCTCCAGATGTTGGAAAATCTGTTGTTCTTTCAATAGCTAAATCTCTATAAATTGTAACAACATCATTTAGTGTGGCTCCAGGCGCACCTAATGTAATAGATCCACCACCAGTTTGTCCTGCACCAGATACTGAATATTCTGTTTGATCTGCTGGTGATGCAGCAAAAGTTAATTGTGTTGTACCATTAAATACTTTTAAATCTGCATTAGCAAAAAATTCAAATGGAACAGTAAAGCTAGTCTGTCCAGCTGTTGCAGTATATTGAACTCGTGGTTCTGTATCAGATATAGTAATTGCCATTAGCGAAGTCCTTTTTCAATGTCGTCAAATAACCAATCCAAATACCATACATTTTGGAATGGTATTAATCTACGCACATTACGTGCTGTGTAGTGATTATATTTGTTTGCACCTACATCGTACATAATATCAAACACATTATAAATTTGTCCTGCTGATGGGCCCAATAATCCAACTTTAGATTTCATAGAAGATCCATAAGGTTTACCTTCACCAAACATTGGAGCTATACCAATTCTATTATCTGTTAAAGCTTCAATAGATCTATTAATATCTGTGTAGATTCCTGCTAATCCAGATCTATCAAAACCATTTAATAATTTTTGAGTTAATGATAATTTAGAATAATCTTTACCAAATCTAAACTCATGATAAATAGCATCAATCATCATACCAGATCCTAATAATAAAAATGCTCCAAATAAAAAATCCATATCTTTTTCTTGCATACCTCTCATTAACATTCTCTGATTAGCAGCCATAGCAAATTTTTTAAACTGAGCAATTGTAGATCCTAACTCATAAGACATCCATAATGGAGTGTCACCTTTTCCTGGAGTTACAATTGTAATATTAATATCTTTATTAAGAGCTGCACCAAATGCTTGTTTAGCAGCATCATCTGTCCATTCAGCTGTATTAGCCATAAAATTATGTTCTAACTTAGTACCATGTTTTTCAAACTCATTAGCTATTCTTTTTGCCATTTGTTCATCAATACCGGAAGATGCTAATGCAGTTTTCCATTTATCAGCTAAAGGATTACCTTTAGACCATTTAATAGAATCTTCTATTATTCTAGATCCAATAGTAACTGATGCAGCACTTTTCATAAATTCTGTCCATCTAGACATCATGTTAATATACATAAAGTTAAAGTTTGCTGCTTTACCCATAGCACCTTCAACTTTAGATCCCATACCAAACATATCTCCAATATCAGAAAATAACATAGCTCTTTGACCAGTAATCATATCAACTGCTTCTGCAAATGATTGAGCTTCTTTTTTACCAAGTTTAAAAATACCTGTTGCATTTTTGCCTGATAACATATCTGAATACATTTCAAATTGTGTTTTAAATCCTCTTTCAATACCAGAGGTCATAACAGTTCTAGCTACATCTGATACTGCTGCCATAAATCCTGTAAGCATAGTAAGAGCATTATAATGTTTCATTCCTCTCATAGCTCTGGAAGTCCAATGATGAGGATTAGCAGGTAAACCAAAAGTACCTCTAACTAACTCTACAGAAGATTCTAAATCTTCTAATACTTGATTTCTTTCTTTAACAAGTTTTAATTTTTCTTGTTTATTTTTAGCTAAATTAATTCTTTTATTATATTCTGAAGCAACTTGGTAAATACCAGGACTTGTCATTGATTCAGATTCAGAAACATACTTAATACCTAAGGCATTAGGATCACCATATTTTTTGGTAAATAATATATCTGGTGAAGTTTGTCTATAATAAGACTTCATTAATGAGAATATATCATTAACAATAAAGTTATTATCCATTAACTTAGCTTGTGTTTCTGGTAATAAATTTAGTTCTCTAGCTCTTGTAGCTCTAGCATATCTAGGTCTATTAAAAGCAAATCTTTCATAAATAAGATCATCAACATTATCTGTGTATTTTGTTTTTTCAAATCTAATAAAAGGAAAATGATTTGATAGATCTTCTACTAATTGATTTAATTTTTTATTATTAATAACTAAACCACGTTTAATAAAATCTTCTCTAATAATTTCTTTAAATAAATTTTTATTATTCTCAATTGCAGGTTTGTTGTAAATAATATTAACATAATCTTCTACTAACTTATCTGCTCTAATTAATCTTTCTTTTAATTTACTAATTTTGTTATTTATTTCAGTAGCAGTATATTGAGAAGTTTGACCATCAACTTTAGATTTAAAACTAACAGTTCCTTCTTTTTTTCTTTTCATAGTATCTAATGTATTTTGCCAAAATTTTAATTCTTGTTCTATAGGTATTTTACGAATACCTAATTCTTGTATTTCTTTACCAAGTGGGCCATAAACTTTTTCTTGAGTAATTCTAGCAGCTGCCGAAACTTCTGGCACTTCATGTTGCATTTTATTTAATCTAGCTTTAGCAACTTCTGTACCAAATTGTGTAATAGACATATAATCATTATTAAATCTGTTTGATAAATTAATTCCTAATTCAGTAGTTGGTGATTTACCTTGTACTCTTTTTAAATAAACTAAGTATTGATCTTTAATACCTTTCATAGCTTCTATATTTCCAACTTCCATCATTCTTAATTTAGTTTCTATAGATGCGTCAGATGCTTCAAAACCATATTGTTTTGTATTTTTTAATTTTAATAATGGAGTATCAAGAATATCTGCAATCATTTTTCTTGCATTTAATGATTTTGATTTAGCTAATCTAAATACAGGTGTCCATGGGCCACCTTCACCAAATATTCCTAAATTAGTTTTAATAAATTCTTCACCTTCAAATTCTTTTCTAGGTGTACTTTGAATTTTATTTTCTGCTGTAGCAGCTCCTACTGATCCAGGTTTAACTTGTTGATTAGGATCTACAAAATTACCATCTTGATATATTTTATTATCTACAGTTTGTTTTCTAGGAGTATTGTATGCTTTATCAGCTTGAATAATTTTATCTTGTACTTTGGCTCCAATTTGACCTTTAGCCATTTTATTTAAAAGATAAGGAACACCATATCCTCCAGCTACAACCCAAGGAACATATTCATCTGGTCTTGTAGGATCTAATACTTGTTTAGATAATTCTTCTGCTGTAAATGCTGATCCAAATACTTTTGCACTTTGACCAAACTTAGATGCTAATAATAATGTAGATGGATCTAAAAATGCACCAGTTATTTTACCAATATGATACCAAGGACTTGCATAATTAGTTTCTGCTTGTGTATTTAATTTATTTATAATAGCTGTAGTTTCTTCAGCACTTCTACTAAACATAAACATATCATATAAATCTTCATAGTTTTTTAATCTAGGATCTTCTTTTGGATTATAAGTTTCATCTGGTATAAAATCTTGATGATTAACCATATGCTCAAAAGCAATACTAGGTAAGTTTTCATCTGCAAATCCTTGAGAAAAATCTTTTATAGGATTAAATTGTACAGGATTATTTCTTTCTTGTTTTAAACTTTCTGCATCAGCAGGAGTAAATGGATAAGCTGTCATTAATCTATTTTACCTAATCTACCACCAAAAGAATTAATACCTCTAGTATATCCTTCAAAAATCATTTGGTCTAAAAACAATTGATTATTAGGTGGATAGTATTGATTAAATGCTTCGCTTCCCATTTCATGTTCAATCATAAATTTAATTAACATATTCATTTGATTTCCATCAAAAAAGTTAATTGCTGTATCTCTAGTAAAATCAGTTTTATCTTCTAAAGCATTTAAATATGATTCACTATCTTCAGCATATACAGATAATACTTCTTCAATAGTAGGATTATTTCCATATCTTTTAGTAGTTTCATTTTTAATTAATGTTGAGTTATTAATCATAACTCTTACACCTGCTCTAATAGAATCTACAGGACTAGCAAATATAGCTGCTTGATTACCTGTTGATATATCTTTCAATTCACCATCCCAAGTTTCATCAGTTTTCATAACTGCCATGTAGTTATTAGTTCTTAATGTTAATGGTAAATCTTTATTTTCATAATTATTGTAAACATATTGTCTATATGTTTTTTGAATGTTTTCTTGAGTATAAGAAGTTTTATATGGTGGTGTTCTAGCTTCTAATAATTTTTCTTTATCAGTTATTCTTCTATTGCCCATAATCTGTTTATCATAAGAAACCATTTCATCTATTTCGTTATTAATTTCAGCTGCTTCATTATAATATTTTTCAACATCTATATCTTTACCTAAAAGTTTAAATATAACATTAAATGGTTTTACTTCTTTTGGTACATCATCAGCAATTGGAAAATCTGGATAAAATCTATAATCAGATGCTTCAACAAATGTTTTAGTTGTTGCAAAGAAAAACTTTTGTAACCATTTTTCTGTAGCTGAATCACCATCTATAAATCTACCTAATTTTTTATTCATAAATAAATCAAATTTTTTCTCAGCTATTTCTTGAATTACTTGAGCTCTAGAAGTTGGCATACCTTCAATTAATTTACTACTTCCAAATCCAGTAGGATCAAAATAATTATCACCTTGAGTTAAATTAACTAATTTATCTTCAATTTGAATTTTTGCATGATAATTGGGAACTTTATTACCTTTATTATCAATACTATATGTTCCTGCAAACTCTACAGTTAAATTTTTATAATTATCATCTATTATTGTTTTCATAATAGCATTAATATCTTTAGGTTTTTGTTTTTTACCACTTGGGCCTACTGGATCAAAACCAAATCTTTCTATTTGTTCTTCTTCTGATAAATTAGCTTTTAACCAATTTGCTTGAGCCATTAATGCAGAATCAAAACCTTGACCAGTAAAACCAACTTCTTTTTCAAAACCATGTTTAACCATACTAACTTTACCTGTACCATTTAATCTAGTAGCAGAATAACCTTGTTTATTCATTGAATGTAAAGCTTGAATAGATGCTTTATAAAATTGTTCTTTACCTTCATCAGTTGTTATATCAATATCTTTAGATCCATTAATATAAGCTAACTGTGTTTTAATATTATCTAACCAAACAGTTTGAACTTGTGGTGTCATATCAAGTCCTTTATACCAAAGGCTAGTACTTTCTGGTATAAACATATGACTAAATTTATTTTTTTCTTTATTAAATATTTTTTTTAACCACCAAGTATCTGTATTAATGTCTTGCATTTCTATAGTCCATTTCATATTATCAATGGCTACTGAAAGATTATCATCTATATTTTTTGAAATTTTTTCTTTATTTTGAACTAAATTACCTTTATTTTCTAATAATTTATTAAGCATTTCTGCTTTTTGTTCTTTAGATGACATAGCTGAAATACCTATATCATTTGCTGCATTATAAATGCTTTCATTTTCTACTGTAACATATGGAAACATATCTTTTGATTTTATAAAATTAAATAAAGCTAAATTTTCATCAAAATCTTCAATCATTCCTGGTGTTTTAAAATTAACATTATAATCTTTATTAATTTTTTTTAATACAGCAGTTGGTTCCATATTTTGATTTTTATATATTTCCATTACAGTACCTAGTGC
>Ga0196897_1000070_pt1 | contig 11854 bp, 7 predicted proteins | sample VirMetDEL_Aug_31_FD_169092 | JGI IMG/M metagenome (GOLD analysis project Ga0196897, IMG submission 169092) | Aqueous microbial communities from the Delaware River and Bay under freshwater to marine salinity gradient to study organic matter... | ecosystem: Environmental > Aquatic > Marine >... | reverse complement strand
GTTGTACCTGAGAAGTACGTATCAAGTAAGTCTACATCAAAGTAACCAATAGCTGATGCAGAAGAGTCAAACACTGCAATGCCATCATTGTTAGCGATAGCAGTACTTGTGTCAATCGTAATAGCTGATACATCTGCTACAGCATTAAGTTCAGCACCTGTAGCTGTCAGACCAGTTACGTTGTTAGCTGTACCATTTACTGCTTGAATACGTGACTCAATAGCTGCTGCTGTAGCTAACTCAGAGTTAGTAGATCCTGTACCTACACTGGTTACAATATCAGTTACACTGTCTGTACCATCTGACAAAGTACCAAATGTAATTGTACCTGTAGTGGTGATAGCACTCGATCCATTATTAATAGAACCAAAGTTACTTGTAATGCTACCACTATCAAGAGCACCTACTGTAGTCACATTGCTTAGTGTATCTAGTGCACTCTCAAAGTATGTCTCAAAGTCAGTTAGTGCTACCTGCTTCATAGTGCCAGCATCATTAACTACAACTCTATCTGCATCTGCAAGGGTAGTAGCCGTAGCTGCTGTATCACCATCCATGATGTTTATTTCAGTAGCAGTAGCAGTTACACCTGTAAGATCCGTAGGTCCAATACTGATGTTAGCTGTACCATCGAAAGACTGACCAGCAATTGTACGTGCAGTTGCTAAGGCTGTAGCTGTATCAGCATTACCTGTTAAATCACCTGTGACATTACCTTCGATGTTAGCTACAAGTGTACCTGTAGTAATTGTAAGATCACCTGTAGATGCACCTGTAAATGTACCTGTACCTACAGTAAACTTATCTGCACTTTCATCCCAACCAATAAAGGCATTATCAGATGTACCACGTTCAATGACAATACCAGCATCATTAGAAGGTGTACCTGTAGTACCATTACCTAGTTCCATTAACAAGTCAGCAACGACAGTATTGGTTGTGTTGATTGTAGTTGTTGTACCATTTACAGTTAAGTCACCACCAACAGTAACATTACCTGATGTTGTAACTATAGCAAAACTAGATGTACCCGTAGAAGTTACATCACCCGTTAGATCCCCCGTCACATTACCAGTTACGTTTCCTGTAACATTTCCTGTGACATTACCTGTCAGGTTACCAGTTACATCCCCTGTGACATCTCCTGTCAAGTCTCCTGTCACGTTACCCGTAACATTGCCAGTAACATTACCTGTTACGTTACCCGTGACGTTACCTGTTAAAGCACCTGTGATTGCAGTAATGTTAGCGGCATCACCGTAGATGTTTGCCCAACGAACAGAAGTAGTACCTAAGTCATACAGGCTGTCAGATGCAGGGTTAAGGTTTTTAGCTGTTGAAGTTGTACCTACAAGATTACCTGTAACGTCACCCGTTAAGTCTCCTGTAACATTACCAGTGACATTGCCCGTAACGTTACCTGTGAGATTTCCTGTTACGTTGCCTGTCACGTTTCCTGTAAGTGGACCTACAAGAGATGTACCTGTAATAGTTGTACCTGTAATGGCTGCTGCAGTAGTACCGCCAATTACCGTGTTATCTATAGCACCACCATTAATATCAACAGTAGTAAGTGTAGATGTACCTGTAGCTGTAAGGGTTGTAAACGTACCAGCAGCAGCAGTTGTTCCACCAATAGTAGCAGCATCAATTGTACCACCGTTAATGTCTGCAGTGTCAGCTACAAGGCTATCAATGTTAGCAATACCATCAATGTGTAGGTTACGCCACTCAGAGCCTGTAGCACCTAAGTCATACGTATCATCAGCAGAAGGAAGAAGTGCAGAAGCAATATCAGCAGTAAAAGTTACAGTATCAGTAGCAGCATTACCAAGAGTAGCATTACCATTTACTGTAAGGTTGCCTGTAATAGTAGCATTTTCGTCAACCTGCAGAGTATCAATAGTAGCAGTACCATCTAGGTACAAGTCTTTAAACTCTACGCTAGATGTACCAAGGTCAATATCGTTATCTGTGACAGGAGTGATAAGACCATCTTGGAATCTAACTTGCTCTACGGCTGCAGCAGATACCTCTACAAATACACCAACACGATTATTTGATGTATCTATAACTACTTTATTAAGTGCATCTGAATCAGCAATAAGTGGTACGTATGCGCCCTCTGCTGCAGTACCATCGTGCTTGTGTCCAGTTGAAGCATTAAACGCAGCAAGTACTTGGTCAAACTCTAGGTTTAACGGGTTAGCTCGTACAACGGCTGTTGCCACAATGTCTGCTGAAGATTGTCGGGTATACCCTGCCATAATTACATTTCCTCATACCTATTTGATTTACAAAGATTTTCTTTCCTTGTAATTATCTGAAGATTCCACGGAACATGCAAACCGCACACATTTACACCTTTTAAAGGTATTATATGATCTACGTGATGTATCACACCTGTATCCTCTGTTATTTTTCTGCACTCTAAATAAATATCATCCATGGCATTTTTTAGATTAAGTTCTTTTACTATATTACAAGAACTATATTTTAAGTACTCTCTATTTTTTTGAGTTGCTGCTCTTCTAGCTTTTACTTCTGGTCTTTTTTGATAAGCTCTTTGGTATTCTTTTATTTTCTGTTTGTTTTTTTGTTTATATTTTTTTACACGTTCTTTGTGTAGTCCATCTGGTTTTCTTAATTTTGCACATTCTAAACAACACCCTGTAGATGTAAGCCTATAAGAAACATGACCATGTATACAAGGTTTACCAGTATAATATTTTAAAAAACCTTTTTCTTTTGCTTCTTTTCTTAATACCACCAAAAATTTTTATCTCCTGTCGCCTGTGCCATACAGTATGGATACGGCCTGTATTGTATGACTTGGGCTTGTACTATTGGTAACGTAAGATACCGAAATAGAATCCCCTGATCCACTTATATTTGTTGATCTTGTTGGTGATGGGTTACCATCGTATATGTCTGTTGTATCATAGATTGTAGATGCGTTATCAAACAAAGAAGCTGCACCTGCAGTTGTCAATGAAAAGTTTTCTGGTGTGTTTATTTCAGAGTCACCAAAGTTAAAGTCTATACCTACGTTAATTAAAGCCTCACCTTCAGTTTTAAGAAAGGTCTTAACTTTATAAAATACTTTACGAACTTCTGGATCACCCATAAAGTAATACGGAGTTTGATACACACTAAATATTTCAGAGCCAGCAAATGAGTCACCTTCTTCTTGCTTATGTACCTTACCCGTACTGTCTCCGTGTAACACAAACTCAAACTGACCTATGTAACCACTAGCTACGGCTGTTGCTTCAACACCTACAAGCTGACTATACTCAAATGTAGACTGTGCAGTTGGGCCTTTACGTATAGCTGCCAGTAGTGACAAAGAAGTGTTGGCTTCAAAAAATAATCTAAACTGTGACTTTCTTCGTATTACAAGAGCTTTAAGTTTAGTTACGTCCTCGTTAGCAGTGTAGTTTTCAAATGTCTTTTGTATTTCACGAGAAACAGTTTCAAGCTCAACGTCACCAATACGTGATGTACCTGAGATAGGACGAATACCGTCTGGCCCTAAGAAGATAATGTCACCACCAAACTCTACCACAGTATCAGGTGCAACACAACCCAAGTCATTCGTTACGTTTTCTACTGTAAAGTTAGAATAGTTATCACCTATAATACGTTTGATTTGGTTCTGGCCAAATACATAAAGTTGGTTACGAAAAGATTTTAACTGAGTTACAGTAAAACCTATATTAATTACACCTGCACCGTTTGCTGGATCAAAGTCCGTATCTGCATTAGGGGCAGAAAAATATATGTTAAAAGGTTCTGCAGGATCACCAGCTAACCAAAGGTGATTTGCAAAGGCACTAGCAAACTTAGGATCTGTTGGTGCATTTACGTGTGTAATCTGCGTATACGTTGTACCGTTATACTTAGCTGCAGGATTAACACCATCAGTCAGCAATAAGATTTCTTCTGTCCAATTATAACGTTCAAACCTTACTACGTCAACCCCTGTCATTGTAGGGCTACCTGCTGTAGTAACTGCAGTCCAACCTATTACAGTAGGAGTACTTGATACTGTACCTGTTGCACTAGAAGTACCACCTGTAAGTACGTTACCTGTAGCAAATATATTATCTGGTATTTTACCAAAGTTTACTACAATAGCATCTGCAGTTTTGGATATTACTGTACCTGATGCTGCAACTGCAGTACTGTCACCAGAGCTAACTACACCCGTAACAGTTTCACCAACAGTAAAACCTGAACCCTCTCCTGTACCTAATGGTACATCATAGTAGTGATTATACCAATGTAGATAATTACTACCAGAGGAAGGTGCTCTACATCCAAGTACACCCTGATTAATATCACCGTTGACAGAAAGTCCTAATACTTTACCTGTACCGGGAAGTGTACCATAAGAGTTTTCAAACCCACTTATGCGTCTATACCCACCCTCAAGTGAAGGCTCCATGTTTACAAGACGTACCGCACTACCTGAGAAGTTGTTTGACTGTGTAAGTGGATCAACGTTAGTTACAAGTCCACCAGCCATAACAGACACATATGTTTGTAATGCGTCAGACATTGTTAGAATCCATCAGATACTGCACCAGAAGTGGCTAAGGTAGACCCAAGTTGACTATTACTAAGGGGTTGTTTAATCACAGTAGATCTAATATTAATAGGAGGATCTAGGATAAGCCTACGCATCATAGCAATACCATCTAAAAACTTTTTCTCGTGCATAGCTGCACTCTGTTCGTTAGATCTAAACATCATCATGTACATCATAGCGCCATCTATAATAACATGTTTAAAACGATCTGGTACTAATGCAGTATCGCTACTAGCAGTTAAGTCAGCAGGGTACTTCCAATATCTATACTCAATAACGTAGGCAGCGTCAGGGATAGGTGTAACGCCAAACTTTTCTTCTTGTGTCATAAATACATAATCAGGATCGCTTCTAGCTCCTTCTCCACCTAAATCTTCTAGTGGTTTAAGAGCGGATATATACTGATCAAAAGTAACAAGAGTTAATTTCTTAGGTGTGTTATTCTCAGAGGATAACTGCCTAATGTAAAATGTATCCCAATCTGCTTTGGAATAATCTGCAGGGAAGTCATACGTTCCTGTTCCTGCTGTAAGTGTTTGCGTTGTTGTAGTCAACGTAAAGGGCCACTCTTGTGCGTCCTGAAGCATCTGTCTTATAGATGAGTTGATAGAATCTTTAGCAAGAGCTTGCACGTTCTTAACTGAAGTAAACTCAGACTCTGTAATCTGAACTTCATTAAGTCTACGTAACAGTTCGTTTGTTAGATTTATAAAAGTTGCCATTATTATGTCCGTCTTGCAGGAGTGTAATATAAACGTGCAGATAGTGTAACATCAAAAGAAGCAGAACCACTATGTTTAAATACTAATACTTTATCACCTTCATGTAAAAACAAAGGACCACTTGAAATGTAATGTTCGTGAGAGTTTCCAGGTATAGATTCGTTTCCTACAAAAAACTGAAAAGTGCTGTCATCTGCATGAAATATTTGTATTCCTATGTTAGCAGTAGATGAACTTTCATTAGCTACCATAAGTAAAACTATTTCAGCTTCATGGCTGGCAGGACACGTAAATAAAGTGTTAGCATTGTTAGGACTGCCAGAGGTACTAGCAGACGTAGCTGTTACGTCTAAAAACTCAGATGCAGTCCTAAAATTAATGCCAGCCATTATAAAATTCCAGATGAGTTTAAGGGGCCACCCTAAAGCAGCCCCCTAAGTTTATTTATGCGAGGTAGTCACGAGAGACTTCATCAGCACCTTTGTCGGAACCAATGGAATCAACATCCATCAGCATTGCCCAAACACGTACTTTACCTGCTGTAGAAACAGTTGTCGCAGCTTGAATTAGAACATCAATAGTGTCTGATGCCGTAACCAAGATAGGACATGCAGTGTTTGCTAAGGTTGCATAGTCACCTGCAGAAGCAGAATCAAATGCAAAACCGTCAACAAATGCATCAACGTCACCACCTGTGATACCGAGGTCAAGAACCGTACCAGTACCACCTGAAGGTGTTGTTGTACACTCCATACCTGCAGCCATTACCATTGTGTTTGCACCAACAGTAATTGCTTCAATGATGTCTGCGGCAGCTAGGGCAGAACCCTTAGCAGTTGCTGCTGCAGCCAAGTCGATTTCTTTTTCGACCAGATATGGTTTGTTAGATGGATTACCACGTCCACCAGCCGCTTTAGAGAGAGTTGTTACAGTAGCCATAATTTATACCTCCCTTACGCTGCGTTATACTTGGCAGTAACGATTGCTTCTGGACGAAGAATCTTACGACCGTATAGGTGCATACCACGAACAATGTCAGCAAAGCTGTCAGGGTCACGATATGTTTCCGTTTTACTGATTTGCTCTGCAGTTGCAACAGCAGAATCATGACCAGCAACAATAACGCCGTAGTTACTGTTTTGGTTTGCAGAGCCAGTTGTACCTGGTCCTGTACCTACAGATGGCAAGTTGCTAGATGAGTATACACGGAAGCCGTGGAAGTTTGCAACAGTCAGACCATTGCGAAGTCCACCTGATTCACCGAAGTCTGCATTGAAGAAACGTGAGTCTTCGTCAGCAAGAAGTTCCATGAATACTGGGTCAACTACAAGCCAACGACCAGACTTGTCTACTTGTTGTTGGTCAAGCAAACGAGCCATACGAGCAACAACCATTGCTGGTGAAGCTGTAGCAGTTGGAAGAGCAGTTGCACCTGGCAAACGTGCTGCGAGTGGGATGGAGTGATCACCAGCAGAAGATGTAGTGATGTTTCCAAAGTCACCCTTTTTCAGTTTCATGCTTGAAAGCAATTCATCTGAACCAGCAGTTGAAACAGCTTTAGTACCATTTACGGTAGTGTTTACTGAGTCTGCTGCTGAGTGCAATGCTGATTGTGCGTAACCAGACAGGTAGCCAAGAACTTCTTGGTCATGTTGGTCAGCCAAACGATAAGCTGCACGATTGGTTGCAAGATCCATAAAGTTGACATGTGAGTGAGCTTCCTCGATGTCATCAATCTTAAAGGCGTAGTAGTTTGCCTTGTCGATAACAAGAGAAAAGTCCTCATCGTCAAGATCTTGTGCAGAAACCTGCGTTCCACGAGCATATGCGCTCACTGAAATTTCAGGTTCTTTAATAATTTTGACTGTATCACCTTGAGCGGCAATCTCGCCAAAATAATCTGAGTTAGTGATGTCACCAACTACGGTACTCTTACGAAATGCAAGCTGTACCTTTTTGGAATAGATTACGGAACTAAAGTTACCGTTAGGTAAGTTACCGTAACCCGATGCTGAAGTAAAAGCCATGATAAAATCCTCCATGATATTTGGCTTCGGGTTACAAAGCTAAACACCTACAAGAGGCTGTTACATTTTCTAGGGTGCAGTTAGTATCCAGTTGCGCTACCGAATAATTACTGGGCCTATACTTGAACAGGTAGTTCTTATTAGTTTAGACTTTAGTGAAAATGGGTTTATAACAAAAGGTAGTCAAAAGAGGCTTTTGTTGTATGACCCTAGTTATACTGCTGATTTTTTATTTGTCAACAGTTATCTGGCAGAACCAGTTACGTCATAGACGAATTTACCACTACGCATTGCAGCATTAATCTCATCTGAACGTTCTTCAAATTCTTTGTCAGACATTTTTGCAATCTCTGACTCTCGAATTGTTCCATTTGCGTCAGCTACATCTACTTCCGTTTTACTACGTTTAGTAACTGTTTTAGCTGCGTCTTTTGTTTTAGCTTTTTTAGCTTCTACAGTAAGCCCTTTATCTGATTTATATAAATCAATTACACGAACTACTGAAGCTGGGTCATCAGAGTTTTCATAAAGTGCATCACGTACCCATTTAGGTTGTGCGTCTGCCCAGTCATGAAATTCATCTGAGTCTCGCAAATCGTCAAAGTCTTTATGGGACTTTCTTATTTCATTTTCAGCTTTTACTCTGTCAGCTTCTGCTTGAGCTTCGTCTAGTTCTTTAATACGAGTATTAGCTTTTTCAAACATTTCTTGTGCTTTTTTAGCTGCAATTGTTTCTACAATACCAGCTACATCAGGGTATTCTCTTGACCACTCCTCAATATCTTCATCTGACTTGGGAGGAATAATACCCATTCTTTCAGAACTTTTTTGGAGTGCTTCTAGTTTAGTTTCCCACTCCTTTTCTTTCTGTTGCATGTGGCGTCTTAAATCACCATAACGTTTTTTGAAGCTTCTTTCTTCTGCAGATAACGTTTCTTCTTTAACTTCTGTATTGGCCTCTTTCGCTTCAATGTTTTCTTCTTTTTCTGGTTGCTGTTCTTCGTCTGGTTCAATTTCACCACGCTGTTCAGCTTCAAGACGCTTGATCTCCTCTTCTTCATTTTGCATACGTTGTTGACGTCTGGCGTAGTTTGAGCCTCGTTCAACAAATCCTGCAGTTTTTGGTGTTTCAATTTCTGCTAGTTCAGGCATATTCCATCTCCTTTATGTTGGGGCCAGCTATTACACTGGGTAGCCTTATAGTTATTAGTATAGGATTATTTGCGTTTCATTAAGCCGCCTTTATTTAATAATGCATACTCATCGTCTTTTTTAGCAATGTCTGCGTAACTTTTTGCCGCTGCTCCAGCCGCTGTTCCAGTTTTTGCAGCTTTTTCTGCAGTTGCAACCATACTATCTTTGTCAGTTCTAGTTTTAGCTACAAAAGCTGCGTGTTGTTTTTTAAATGCTTTTTTATCCTTGTCTTCTTTAACAGTTGGTGTAGTTGTAGTTTGTACAGGTGTTACATTAGTTGGTCTTGTTGGAGGTCTTAGTGATACGTCTGGGGCAAGTTTTGTATCAGAATCTGCTTTGTAATATCCCAGATTATCATCATCACCAGGAACATATGTATATCCTGGTGAAGCAACATCTTCCATAACCTTAATAAACTTAGGATCTTTTTCTCCACCTTTAAATATTTTGTTCCCAAATGGATCAACAGAATCTGCAGTAAGAAACAGACCCTTACCTCTATTTTTAGGGTTGGTTATAATATCAATAGCTAGTTGATCTCCATTTATAAGCTCTGTTCCAAAAATATCTAAGTTATTACTTGTTACATAGTTTTTATATTTAGTTTTTAATCCTGCAAGACTTTCTTTTTGTGAAGCAGTTAAACTACTCTCTGGAATTGAAGATAGAACATTAATATTAGCAGCTACTTGGGCAGCATTAGAACCTTTTGCAAAGAGTCCAAGAACACCCCCTCCTAAAACTTTACCAAGAAATCCAGCAAGACCTGTAGCAGGGTCTAGAGCACCAGAAGACTCACTTAGCAGCTTATCTACATCATCATAACTGTATTTATCCATCCACGCATCAGGATCACCTTGTGGAACATCTGGCTTATCTCTGTCATCACCACCTGTAGGCTGAGGGGTTTGCACAGGGTCAGGAAGTACACACATACCTGTCTCTGGATTAAATACCATACCCCTTGCTGCACAGCTTTCTGGGGTATCTACAGGAGGAGTAACAGGTTGTCCAACAACAGGAACTGGTGTATTAGGTGGTTGAGTTATACTTTGAGGTGCATTACTAAAACTTCCATAGTATCTAGTTGGTTGATTATAAGCCTGTTGTCCTGGAGTTTGGTACACAAAACCTGCACCAGGATTTCCTTGTAGTGGAGTTTGCATTGGGTTAAATGGAGCTGGGTTCTGTAAAGGCATTGGAGTTTGAGCTACCCCTGGTTGTGCAGGAGCTACTGAAGGTCCAGAAAATCCACCTTGAACCATTGTTCCAGTGTTTGCATAAACAGGCTCTCCACCAATACGACCATCATTTTCCATTTGTTTTAGTCCACCTTTAGCTTTATTACGTAAATCTTCAAAGTGTTTTACACCATAAAACTGAACAACATCAGCAGGAACAACATACTCACCTTCAGATAACTGAGCAGGAATATCATCTCTAACTTCTTTGGCCATAGAACCAGGAGGTATTTCGTTACCTGATACAGGGTCTACTTTCATACCGTCATCTTTTAGTCCACCTTCTCTCATAAAGGCCATTTCCATTTGTCTGTTCATATCTACTGTGCCTCCTTCGGCATAATTTGGTTTTGTAGGGCCAAAAAGATCAAAACCTTGAAGATCTTTATCTATACCTTTTGCATATCTTGCAAAATTAATTCCCCCCGTTGCATACCTTAAAATTTCTTCATCTGTCATAGGTCCAAGTTTTAGCTTAAAATCTTCTACTTTTTTACCCATAAGACTTTTAGGCTCATCAGATTGAAACTCTTTTAAAGTTTCTATTTTACGTTCTCTAGCTAAGTTAGAGGTTACTTTAGGTTTAGGGACACTTCCTACCGTAGCAATTTCTTCTGCACGTCTTCCAACAACTCTACTTTCTACTTCTGAAACAGTTTTCATATAAGTTTTAAAAAGCTCTGACTCTAACTCTCTCATTTTACGAGCTATCTTTTTAGCTACGGCAACATCACCAAAAACTTCACCTGGATTTGGAACTTGACCTGGTAATATAGCGCCTGTAGAAGTTTGGTCTAATGCTCCTGTACCTCTTTGTTTTTCAAATGTGTCTAGTATTTCATCTCGTAACTTTACAAAATTTTTATTTTTCTCTAAAATATCTTTTTCGATTTTGTAACTAGGATATTCTTTTATACCTACTCTACCAAAAAACACAGGATTTCCGCCCAGTTGTTTTAAACCTGCTATTTTATAATCTTGAAATTGAGCTGCGTGTTGCAGTTCGTGAAAAAACGTATTTCTAAAATTCTTATTGTTAGGGGATGTTAAACTTTTATTATTTGGACCAAATACAATAGCACCCTGACTACCTACATTAGGATCAAAATGTGCTCCAGAACCAGTTTTTTTAGGATCAATATAAAAGGCTACATTTCTTAAATTGGGATATTCTTTAAAAAGTTCTGTATGAGTTGGAATTATATGTCCAACAGCTATAGGATAATGTCTAGTAGATTCTTTTAAAGTTTGAAATCCATCGCTACCTTTAATTTCAACACGGCTATCATCTATTTCAAACTTAAAAGGGTTTTCTGGTATATCTCCAACATAATCACTAGACTTACCTGTTTGAAATCTGCCTGTCATTTGTTCAATTTGACTAGGACTATAACCTCTTTCTTTTAATTCTTTAGCTCTGTCATAATTACTGTCGTAGTAACCTGTAGCTCCTGGTCCAGCAATAATTTCAGATTCAGGTTTAGGTTCGGGTGCATCTAAAGCTTTAATTATTTTATCTGCACCAATATTGTTGGCTACTTTTCTAAGACCTGCTTTAGCTGCTGTGCCTAATCCAGGAATTAAACCAATTAATTCTGATCCACCAAGAAGAGCTATCTTACCGTAGTTAGGGTCATCTTTTTGCAGCTCTTCCTGTATTTCTTCTACAGTCATAGCTGTACCGATTCCTGGCAAAGCTCCTAATACGTTTTCTACTACTTGCCCAGTTCCTTCTTTAGACCTTTCTAAATAAGCCTGACTGGGTCTACGCCTACGCCTACCTTCTGCATCTGTATTAAATGCTTCTTCAGTTTGTACAGATAAGCCACCTTTTTCATAACCTTTTTTAGGAGCAGACTCTAGGAATTTTAAAAAAGCAGGGTCTTGATTTGCAAGTTCTTCTGTAAATTCGTAATTAATATCATTGTAGGTAATCCTTCTAACGTCCATTACCTTATCCCAAGTATAATTTGCGTAGTTTTGTCTTAAAGAAACTTGTTTTATTTCTTCCCCTTGAGCATTATAAGCCCATTGATTTCCACCAACAACATTTATGTAATTAGAATTACCTTGAGA
>Ga0196897_1000065_pt1 | contig 12239 bp, 9 predicted proteins | sample VirMetDEL_Aug_31_FD_169092 | JGI IMG/M metagenome (GOLD analysis project Ga0196897, IMG submission 169092) | Aqueous microbial communities from the Delaware River and Bay under freshwater to marine salinity gradient to study organic matter... | ecosystem: Environmental > Aquatic > Marine >... | reverse complement strand
GTAAGAAAATCACCAGATGGCTTTATATTCTTCGAGGTCCATGTAGAAAAAGGCAAGGTTCCAGGCGATTTAAGTGGAAAGTACACATCTCTAGATAACGCTAAGAAAGCTATACAAGTATACCTAAATAATATTACTCCTTCTAAGGCTGTTCGCAGAGAGGCTTTCGGTAAGGACTACGAGGAGCGTAAGAAACGAAATGCCACAGAGTCTAACGCAAAGGGTAGTTAACACATTTGTTAAAGGTTTGATTACTGAGGCAGGTGAACTTACTTTCCCACCAGACGCATCAGTAGATGAACTAAACTGTGACCTTCGTCGTGACGGTTCTCGCCGTAGACGTAAAGGTGCAGCTAAAGAAACTAACTTCGAACTATCTAGCTTTACTGTAGCAGATGATGCTATCACTACAACAGGTGCGTGGTACAACGTAGGTGGGCAGTCAGGTCTAGAGTTTCTAGTATTTCAGAATGGTTCTACTCTACACTTTTATAATAAGTCTGGCATTCCTTTCTCAGCTAACATTGAAACAGCTACAGTAAACTTACTTACTTATGAGGTAGCAGGTAGTGTTGGAGCATCTAACGCTAAGTGTACTTTTACTTCTCTTAAAGGTGCGTTGATTGTAGTATCAGAAGCTATTAATCCAATCTACATTGAACGTGATAACGTAGCAGAAACACTTACAGTTACTCAGATTGATTTCCGTGTACGTGACTTTGATTGGCAAGGTGACACTACTACTTACTATGACGATGAAGCAAGTCCTTCAGATGAACGTAAGTATGACGCTCAGAACACAGGTTGGAACACAGGTAATGGTGCTCCTACTACTTTAACTAAACGTCTTACACACCCTTGGTATGCAGGTAAAGACTCTAGTGGTAACTATAGTGCTACCGAATGGGATAAGATATATGGCGGTACATCATTAACAGGCAATGGTCATTACATTCTAGATTTCTTTAGTAAAGACCGTGCTACTGCATCGGGTATCTCAGGACTTACTACAGAGACTGAATCTAGTAGATTTAAAACAGTAGCTAACTTTGCAGGTCGTGTTTTCTACGCAGGTCTTGATAGCTCTAAAAATACAGATGTTGTATTATTTTCTCAGATTGTAGAGAACTTAAATCAAGCAGGTGAATGTCTACAACAGAATGATCCTACCTCTGAAAACTTTAGTGATTTACTTGATACTGATGGTGGGGTTCTAAAAATATCTGGTGCAACAGGTATTAAAGTTCTTTATGTTATTGATGCTCGTTTATACATCTTTGCTGAAAATGGTGTGTGGTCTGTTTCAGGTGTTGATGACTTCTTCAGACCTACTGCATTTTCTGTTAAAAAGATTACAGATATAGGTATCGTTGATGCAGGTAGCTTTGTAGTCGCAGACGGTACTCCCTTGTGGTGGAGTAAAAATGGTATTCATACTTTAGCCTTCGATGCAAACGAAGGTAGACCTACTGAAAGTAATTTAACTATCTCAACAATACAAAGTTATTGGGATAGAATACCTACAGATTCTAAATTAAAACTTGTTTCTACATTTGATTCTTTAAACAAGCGTATATACTGGGCTTGGCCTGATAATGGAGAAACAGTAGAATCTAAAGTAAACAACATACTTGTTTTAGATACAGCGATTCAAGCATTCTATCCTTGGTATATTGAAGACGAATCAAGTAATACAGATGCTATTATTGGTCTTGAGTTCTTCTCTGGTTTCGGTGCAGGATACGCTACTCTTGATGTTGTTACAAGTAATGGTGATGACGTTATAACCTCTGCAAGTGATGATGTTGTATCTATTCAAACAGTTGCAGGTATAACAGGCTCTCCTTCTATTATCACTATTATAAGAGATGGAGATACAAATAAAGTAACTATGGGTTCGTTTACTAATGATGACTTCTTAGATTGGGGTACTACAAACTATAGTTCTTTTGCTGAAGCAGGTTATGACTTTATGGGTGATCTAGTCCTAAAGAAGACTGCACCTTACATTACGACTTACATGCGACTAACTGAGACTGCATGGGAAGGTAATGAGACTGATGGATACGCACCAGACAAACCATCATCTATGTTAGTATCTGCATTCTGGGACTTTAAGAGTACATCTTCTAGCACTGCACAACAAGCCTACAGATTTAAATCAATGCCTGTTGTAGATTCAGGAAACCTATTGGACTTTGATTATCCTGAATCAGTAATTGTTACAAGAATGAAAGTGCGTGGTCGTGGACGATCAATGCGTTTAAAGTTCGAAAGTGAACAAGGTAAGGATTTCGTTCTACTTGGATACTCAGTTCTTGGTGGAGTTAACCGTAACTTCTAATAGGAGACTTTATGTCTTACACAATTCGTGACGCTAACCAGAGCGATATAATAGATATTCTTCTTTTATGTAAACAATTCGCAAAAGAAGTACCAGACTTTCTAGCAACACCTAACATAGATACTACTAAGATAAGTAATTCACTACAAGACTTGATAGATTCTCCTTATGGTTTTGTTAAAGTTATCTGTTACAATGAAACAATAGTAGGTTCTTTAATATCAGTTGCATCTGAAATGTTATTTAATTCTAACTTAATAGCTCAAGAGTTAATGTTCTGGATAGAACCAGATCACAGAAACGGAAAGACTTCCGTAAAGATGATAAAAGAATACGTCAAGTGGGCTGAAGATATAGACTGTAGTCTTGTTAGACTTTCAACAGTTGATAAATGCACAGGTTCTAAAGCAGGTTTGCTTTTTCAAAGACAGGGTTTTTCTTGTGCAGAAGAATGTTATGTAAAGGTATTATAAAATGGCGGCAATATCAACAATCGTTCTAGCAACGGCTACTGTAGTTGGGTTATCACAAGCTTCAAAAGCAAAGAAAGCTGCAGCACAAGCACAAGCCGAAGCTGAAGCTGTTCTAGAAGAGTCTGCAGGAAAAACTGAAGAGATTAGTGCCTTACAACAGCAGTCTACGGCACTTGCTCAAGAACAACTTGCTTTACAGAAACAGCAGATTGAAGAACAAAAGAGAGCACAACAACTTCAAGTTAGGCAGCAACGAATACAAGCAATACGACAAGCTCAGATTCAAAGGGCTAGGGTTGCTTCGGCTGCTCAAGCTCAAGGTGCTGCAGGAGCTTCTTCAGTGGCAGGTGGTGCTGCATCCATTGGTTCTAATCTAGCTGCAGGTCTTGGTTTCTCAACTCAGATGTCTGGTATATCTCAGAATATTACAGGTCTTCAGCAATCATCAGTAGACTTAGAAAGTCAGATCAAAGGTCTATATGGACAAGCAGGTGTTCTATCTGCAGAACAAGATGTTCTTATGGCAAGGGCAGGTATGCTTTCTCAACGTGCTTCGAATCAGTATAGCTTGGCTTCAGGGTATACTGGAATGGCAATGAATGCAGGATTCCAACTTGCAGGAAGTCCTTTCGGACAAACAAGATTATTCTAATAGGATTAACGAAGTGGTTGAACAGACTCAAATACAGTTTATGGATGAAGAAGAGGTTTTATCTTTCGATGAAGCTTTTCCTTCTGAAGTTCAAGAAGAATTACCTTCTGTGTCCTCTGATACACAGGATGATGAAATCTACTATGCCACTGGTCAACAGGATTTAGATGTTAATTCTGCTAAGAACCATGTACTCTTTGCTACTTCTCCTCTAAATAACTACATCAACAAAGCTCTAGATCAAAGAGCACTAGCAGAAGAAGTAGAACGAAACTACGCAAACATTGAGACTAAACAGAACGACTTTATAAACAACCCTCAGTTCTACTATGAACAGGCTCTTGCTCAAGGGGATGACTCTGTTGATCCTGTCGATCTCAAGTTAGCTATGGCACAACGTATCAGCCAAGACATCATTGCTGAGTACGAAGATCAAGAAGAAACAGGCATCATGGATCGTGCATTAGACTTTGCGTCTTATGTTATTCGTGATGTCACTATTGGTATACCTGAGAACTTAACTAAACGATCAGAGCGTTTAGGTGCTGAGTTTCTATACAAGGCTGCTGACCCTAACGTAAGCTTGAATGAGTTTGCTCAATGGGCCAGAGGACAGATCGACGATGTTATGTCTGAAGGTCTTCGTGAGAACAATGCTAATACTCTAGCTTGGTTGAAGAGTTCTGTTCTTAACTACGGCTACGATCCTCAAGCTGATCTAGTAAAGTACATAGCAATTCTTGACTTAGTAGGTCTAGGTAGTACTGCTAAAGCAGGTCTGAAAGCAGTAGCTAAAACTGCTAAACCACGTACTATCACTGCTAAGATTTCTAGTGAAGCATCTCCTGAAGAGGCTGCAGATGTAGCGGCAGACATAGCACGGAAGCGTGTAGACCCTGTTGTTGAAGCAGACGCAGGACCATCAGCGACTAACCTACATCCCCCTGCTACGCCAGTTACAGAGGGACACTATGCACGTATCTTGAAAAAGGATAAGTTAGTACAGAAACTATCTGACTTGATTAACTCAGGATCAATGGGCCGTGCTCTTACTAAGGACGAGATTGCACTAGCTACATCTAAGTTTGCTGATCGTTTTAAACAACGAGTAGGTAATCCTATCTATGATCAACCTGCTGCTGTTGATACAGGGTTCGGTAATCAGTTGCTTCGTGTAGACTTCGGTAAAGCTGCAGACGGTAACCCTTATGCGCCATTGAAGAACGGTGAAGCTCCTGCATCTGTTAAGAGATTAGCAGAACGTACAGGTGGTCAAGTCGCAAAGGTTACTAACGAAGCAGGTGAGCTAAAGGGTTATGTAGTACGTTTCGAAGAAAACCTAGATTTAAGTAAAGTATCTAAAGACAAGGACTTTACTCTAGACTACGATCCTGATGAACTACTACGTATGGAACGTGGCATTGTTCGCAAGACTATGGGACGTGTGTTCGGTAACTTCTTGATGGGTTCTACTGCCCTACGTGGTGTTGAGCGCACCAATGTATTAGCTAATTTAGGTAAAGATGCCCAAGGTGCAGTCCGTAACCTGATCGAACAAGAATACAAAAAGATAGATGCACTAACTGCTGACGAGTTTGAAGCATTAGACAGTATTACACGAGGTCTTCGTGACGGTGCAGAAGCTACAGAACGTGTGTGGTTTAGTGACCTAGAGTTTGCTAACAAGTTTAAAGCCTACACAGGTAAGCAAGCTGATGAACGTATTATCTCTGCTTACAATGCTACTGTAAGTCTTGACAATGCTCGTTACATCTTGAATGCAAACAACACAATGCGTCGATTCGTAGAGAAGGGTTATAAAACTTTAACTCTACCTAACGGTTTCAGGATTCCTTCTAAAATAATTAGCAAGGACGCACTGTCATCTGATGACTTTATTATAGACATTGCAAGTAATACTCGTCTACGTAAGTCAGAACTAGACGAGGGTGTTGACGTATGGAAACTGCATGATGATTATGAAGGTATCATGTATGCTTCACGTCCTAATAAAGTAGATGCTCTTGATCCTGGTGATGTTCTTGGATACAACGCAGGTGGTCCACGATTTAATCCTAAAGCTAATTACTTTGTCGTAGTCGGTGACCTTGCTCGTGGTCGTGTAAAGAGTCTTATGTCTACCTTTACTAAGACAGATGCTGATACTGCAGTTGAGCAACTTAATAATATTCGTCGAGCTATCTTAGATGAAGTAGATGACATTGATGAAATCATCAAGAACAACTCTGATTGGAATCCTAGTATTCAAACACTAAAACAATTCCAAGATGAATCTGCAAAGAATGGTTGGAATCTAAGTGACGAGTTTGAAATATCAGTAAAGCCTCGTAACCAATCAATCGAAGAAGTAGCACCTGATGATGTTTACTATCGTAGACCTTTCAGTGAGTTTGTAGAGAATGATATGCGCCGTAACGATAAGGTGCTACCTCAGTTCGGTGGCGGTCTGTCTCACAACATGGACCCTATGAATAGCATCATGCAAGGTTTAGGTACTGCAGTGAACGAGTTCGCTACAAATGCCTACAACTTTAATGCTATGGCAGGGTGGGTTAAGAAAGCTAAGAAAGAATGGCTACCTTCAGGTTACTCTCCTGAAGACTACAGAGGCTTGTTCTTGAATGCCAAGGTAACTGGGACTGACCCTTTCTCTAGACGTATGCGTGAACTACAGGCTATTGAGCGTAGACGTATGGGTGTCAAGAGTGAAACACACCTGTGGATGGAGAGTCTAGGGCAACAACTATCTGAGTATATCTTTGATACTACAGGTGGTCGTATAGCAACAAGGATTGGTGACCCATCTAATGCTTTGTTGAATGTAGGTTTCCAATCTGCATTCGGATTTTTTAACATATCTCAGGCTATCATTCAGGGTTCACACGCTACAACTATTATGGCTATCTCGCCTAAACATGGTATGCGTGGTGCAAGTATGACACTAGCTCTACGTAGCCTATACCATCAATCAGGTGAAGCACTAGAACTAGGTGTACAACGTGCAGCTAAATTCTATGATATGGAACCAGAAGAAATTAAAGAGATCATGGAGTACGTAAGAACTTCAGGTCGTAGTTTCATTAACGGAGATGCTATCGAACAAGGTACAGGAATCTCATGGGGTGTCTCTAGTTTCAATGGTGAAAGCCTGATGCCTCGTACTGTACGTAAAACCTACTTTAAAACCAAGAAGGTTATGAAGAAAGGTTTAGATAAAGGTCTTTACCCATTCCAAGCAGGTGAATACCTTGGTCGCCTTACAGGTACTTATACCTCTATCCTTGAGTTTAAAGCAAAGAACCCAGGTGTACCTCTGACATCCGAAAGAGCACGGTACGCTATTGCTAGACGTGATCACGATCTAACTTTCAACATGACAAACACAGGTCGCCCTATGATTCAGAGTGGCTTGATGCGTGTCCCTACTCAGTGGCTATCTCACTCTTTCCGTGCTATGGAAGAAATCTTTGTAGGACGTAACTTCACTAGAATGGAACGTGCTAGAATGGCTACTGTTCTAATTCCTATGTATGGTACTGCAGGATTCGGATTCTCTAGTGCTGCAGATATGATAGCAGACTACTACGACATGGACCCTGAAAGTTCAGGTTTCACATTCTTGAAGTGGGGTATGGTTGATTGGATCGGTGACGTTCTTATGCCTGATGATGTAGGTAAAGAAGGTATCGGCTTATCTAAGCGTTTGTCTCCTGTAGGAGCTATCGTAGATACATACAGAAAGATCACACAAGATCAGTTCTTAGAGGTAGCCCTTGGTCCTTCTGGTCAGATCGCTAAGAGTGCAGGTGATGCATTTATGAATGTTATGAGTAAGTCTTATGACACTCGTGGAGTCGCTCTAACAGAGGACATTATCACACTACTAAGACAACCTTCAGGTCTAGATAACATTGCAAAGGCTGTAGGTATCTTTAACAACGGAGAGTACCGTAGTAAAAATGGTGTAACACTTCCTACTGAAATGTCTACTACAGAAGGTTTCTTTCAGCTTCTAGGTGTTGGTAGTCTAAAGACTCAAGAGTACTACGAAGCAAAGAGCATTGTTTATAACAGTGAAAAGAAACTTAAAAAGTTCAGAAAAGAGATTAACAAATACTCAGAACGAGCGTACTCTTTGATAGAGTCTAGTGATCAAGCAGACAAGGAACGTGGATTTAAGTTAATGCACGAGATAGATGCTATGATTAAACTGAGTGGGTTCTCACCAGAGCAACAGAAGTCCTTAACTAACACTGCTCTAAGGAAAGACCCTGATTCATTCCTAAGAACTTATCAAACTTTACTAAGACACGATAGAGACTTTACTGCTCAGAGAACTGCAGCTACTCTAGGCCGTTAAATGAAAGGTAATTTAAATGGCACAAGACTTATTCGCACCTAGATCAGCTTTTCAGATAGGGTATGAACAGCCTATCCAACCTGCTGTAGACAATACTGAAAAGGTACGTACTGACTTTGAGCAGATGGCGTTACGATCAGAGGCTAAACAAATACGTGCAGAGTCTACGTTAGAAAATGTAGAGTTCGCAAAGCAAAAAGCTATCCTTGACGTTGTTGGAACAGGTCTGAAAGCCTACGGTTCATATACTCAGACATCTGAAGCTGCTCGTAAACGTCAAGCTACAGGGGATTTGTTTCAAGGTTTGGATGATCTTCAGGCTCAACGTGAAGCAGGTACTATTACAGAAGCTAAATATGAAATAGAAGAAGACAGGCTTATAAAAAGTGCAATCAGAGCAAACGTTGATATGGATTCTGTTAAAACTGAATTAGAAATCTACACAAACAAACCTGTTGCTATGTTAGGTAAAAAGCCAGAAGAATACCTACAAACACAAATGCGTAATGACCCTCGTTTTGTAGTATATTCTAACGCTTCTCGTGTAACTAGCCCAGACCTTACTGATGCAGACCACGAGAACTATGCTTTTCAGCAGATTCAGTTAGAGGATAGAAACCAATCAATAGCTCTAATGGCTGACGCTAAACGTAAAGCCACTAAAGGTGCAGCTTATATTAACTTTGATACTGAGTTTAAACCTACTATTGATGATCGCTACAATAGGCTTCAAGCATCTATCCTTGCTACTGTTGAAACATCATCAGGTAACATAGACCGCAAAGGTCTTCGTGATATGCTAGGTGTCATTAAGGCTGAGAATGCTTTACTGTTAAATGAGAAAGCCTACTTAGGTGTGTCTGACGAAGACTTCCAACCTGTGCTAGATCGTGTCCAAGCCCTAGAAAAATTCATTCAGACTACCCTAGACTCTAACACTCCTGAAGTTTATTGGGATGATTTTAGGGGTGCTATAGCAGATGCAGCTAGAGCAGGAGGCAATCCCGACATGCTTATGGGTTCTATGTTAATGACAGACGTACCTACTGTTATGTCTGCATATGGAGTAGGGCGTAGCACTGAGTTATTGTCTAGCATAATGAACTCAGACGCAGCTAAACAGTACTTTACACCTATATCTAACGGAGATACTCTAAGAGAGATTACGGATGCTACTACTGAAACTGTAACACCAAACACAGTACTTACAGACGATCAGCTTCCAGATGCGTTTAAAATACCTGAAGATCAACAACGATCAGTCACTAAGTCTAACTATGAGAGTGGTATCTTTTTATTAAAGACAACGGACCCTAACCGTTTACAGGAAGAGACATTCAGAAAACAGTTTGTAACTGGTGCTACAAATGTAGTCCGTGCTATGAATACTCCTGATGTAGCTATGAGTAAGCAATATATTACTGATGCTATTGTATCTACAAACATGGATGATAAGTTAGACAAGCTAGAGATATATGACAAGACTTCTGCTGATACTCTTCGTATTGGTATTCGTAGTCAGTTGCAACATCAGAGTAACGTCAACGGTGCTTACTTAGATAACCTAGAAAACTCTGCTGCTGTTCTGAAAGGTTACCCTGTAAGATTGTCTTGGGATTCTGAGGAGCAAGCATATTATATCACAGGAACAGAAGGTAATCCTCAAGGTGTTCTTAGACACTTTAAACAAATAGACCCGTCCTACTACAAGGCTAACTTTGTAGAAGGTAAAGGGCTAAAGGCTGACCCTTCTAACAATGTGTTTAAGAATAGCGTAGTAACTAAAGCACTTACTGCTCGTGAATCTATCGACTTCATTAACAATCAAATGGAAGTCTTTAAGAAGGATGGTGTAGAAGAGCCTGATACAAATATGGTTGACGTAGGTGGCGTTCCAACACCAGAACGTATGGACGTACTCAAGTTTATTAGTTCAGGTGAAGGTGGATATGAATCTAGTAACCGTGGATCAGTAGAAACAGGAACTAACAATACAATACGTGATAATAAACCTCTCTCTAAATTAACATTAGGTGAAATTAAATCGTATCAGAATTTACCTAAGAATGACCCTAATCGTTTGTTTGCTGTGGGTGCATATCAGATTACACCTGTTGCAATGGACGCTGCAATGAAAGCTGCAGGTGTTAACGACAACACGATCTTCAGCCCTACTGTGCAGGATCGTATGGGACTAGGTTTAATACTAGGAAGTAAACGTCCTAAACTAGCTGCGTACATCAAAGGCGAGTCTGATGACATTAACACTGCTATGTTGGAGTTCGCTAAAGAGTTTGCATCAGTACCTGATCCGAATACAGGACGTAGTTACTATGATAATACAGGCAACAAGGCGCAACACACAGTAGAAGAAACACGTGAAGCACTGCAACGTGCACGTCAGGCCTACTCAGAGGGTATCTTAACTGAACAGATGCCTGATCAACAGACTACAGATCAGACAGGCATTACTGAGTCACCTCGCCCAGCACCTAGTCCTCTAGGAAATACTATGCCTCGTCCAGATGATGAGATGCTAGCAAATGCTTGGGATACTTTGTATAGCGGAACACATGATCCAGAAACAGGTCAGTTAATTCAGTAAGGAGAAAAGAATGGGATACGTCTTAGGTAAACGAAGTAAAGAGAAGTTACAGGGTGTTGATCCACGATTAGTCGCTGTCGTTGAACGGGCCATTGAGCTATCTGAGCAGGACTTCTCTGTGATCTGTGGTCTACGTACCGTTAAAGAACAAGAAGCCTTGGTCGCTAAAGGTGCATCACAGACTATGAAGTCTAAACACCTTGAAGGTAACGCAGTAGACCTCATGGCGTGGGTTGATGGTGGTCGTTGGGAACTGAACTTGTACGACGAAATAGCTGATGCAATGCTCAAGGCAGCTAAAGAACTAGGAGTCACTATCCGTTGGGGTGCTGCATGGCACAAGGCTCTTAATGATTGGGATGGTACTGCAGAAGACTTGATGAATGAGTACATAGACATTCGTCGTTCTGCAGGGCGTAGACCCTTCATAGATGCCCCTCACTTCGAGGTGTTATAACCATGAAAAGGGAAGACTCTTGGCACTTATCTAAGTCAGTACCAATAACATTTATAGTAGCTGTAGGTTTACAGACTGCAGCTTTAGTGTGGTATGTGTCTACACTTGATAGTGCAATCAAACAAAACTCTAAAGATATTCTACGTAACGAAACTAGACTAGATCAGATAGAACGAATTGTTCAGAGTCAAGCCGTAACCCTTGGAAGAATGGACGAGAATATAAAAGCTATCCGTGACATGATGGAACGAAGTAGAAGGGAACAGTAATGGACCCAGTTACCATAATCACAGGAGCCACTGTCGCATTCAATGCACTAAAGAAAGGCTTCGCAGTCGGGAAAGACTTGCAGGATATGGGTAGCCAACTAACCAAGTGGGCAGGTCATATGGCTGATCTTGGTCAGGCTGAGAAACAGGTCAAGAATCCCCCTTGGTGGAAGTCAATAGGTGGGTCTGTAGAGGCTGAAAGTCTCGAAGTTTTCGCTGCGAAGCGTAAGGCAGAGGCCATGAGAAAAGAACTCAAGGATTATATAAGTTTCACGATGGGGCCATCAGCATGGGATGAGCTTGTGGCTATTGAGGCTAAGATTCGTAAGCAGAAAAAAGAACACGAGTATCGTAAGGCAGAACTACAAGAAGCCATCATTACTTGGACAATATCAGGACTATTATTACTAACAGGTATTGGTGCGATTATATTCTTTGCGTGGTTCTTCGCCAACAGATGATTAAGATAGGTGATAAGTATTACGTGTTCGACAAGAACGGAAAGATACTTATCATTACAAGGAACAGACGAATAGCTGAGAGATTAGAAAATGGTAGTTGATTTCGATATTGATGGTGACGGTAAGATCACTGCAGAAGAAGTAGCAATGAAGGAACGTATGCTTGAGATAGAGCTACGTGAAGAAAAAGCAGAGTCGCAGAAGTTCATGGCTTGGGTAGCTATGGGTATGATGATTATCTTTACTGTGTTCTTATTCACACCTATCATGTCAGACTCTCGTGTATCTGCACTAGCTGATCTACTAGGTCTATTCTACATTGCACAGACAGGTGTTGTTGCAGCGTATATGGGTGCTACTGCGTACATGGCAGGTAAACCTATGGGTAACAAGGTGGCAATGAGTAAATGAGGTGGTTAGTCTTAGCTCTGTTCTTATCTGGTTGCTCTCAGATTCCATCCTTTCTCTTGGGAGGTGGGGGTGGACCGAATGTCGCAGCCAATGTACAGGCAGGAAAGACTAACTCTCAGACAGTTGGAACTACGAACAACTCTGATCAAGAAGTGGTAGTGGAAACACTGACAGGTGATCTGAAAC
>Ga0196897_1000056_pt1 | contig 12906 bp, 18 predicted proteins | sample VirMetDEL_Aug_31_FD_169092 | JGI IMG/M metagenome (GOLD analysis project Ga0196897, IMG submission 169092) | Aqueous microbial communities from the Delaware River and Bay under freshwater to marine salinity gradient to study organic matter... | ecosystem: Environmental > Aquatic > Marine >... | reverse complement strand
TGAACTCAACTTACAGACAGCATAGGGGTTAAAATGGCTAGACCTGCTTATACTTTAACAAATAGCACAGATTCAAGCACTTTTGACTTTGAGTACATAGAGGAAGGTTATGAGTCAAATATTGAGTTACCTTTTGCCCTTGAAAAGTTGGAAAATGGTCAAATAAACATTTGGGACGATGGTGCGACTTACGATAAATACACTTGCAGTTTTAGTGCGGTTTTAACAGAAACTTCTTTTAATTCTCTTTTATCGGTTTACAATGCCGATAGAGGGGCAGATTTTACCCTCACACCTAACAATGGCGGGGGTTTTAGCCCTTTCACACCTGCCTATGGTGATGGGGGTACTTTTACTTTTAAAATCGTGAACTTTAAGCAAAGCGGAACTTTAGACGAGGAGCGCTATCAATGGTTTAGAGTGATCTTTGAGGTTGTTAATAGTGGCGCATTGCCAAGTTATAGCCCAACGACAGGAAATGACGAGGGTAGCTTACAGATAGGTACTATTGGAGGCTTACGCTATCCAATTGGAGGTTATCAGCCTAGTGTGGACTATACGCAAACAGCGATAGGAACTGCCAAAGTGGTAGCTTATTCGCAAGATTGGAGCGACTCTGTTTACAATACTAAGATGAATCTAAGACTTTTACACGATAAAATGAGTCTTTTAGTTAAGCATTTGCTTTCAGAACGCACGAATCAAATTTCTATATTAGTACCAACAGGGCATTTTCCTTATGGTGCAGAAAAGGGAGACAATGCGAGTTTTACAAGTCGCTTAATCTCAAGGCAAATAAGAGTTAAACACCTTGTAAATAAACGGTATGAATTAGAGTTAAGTTTTCAGAAGGTGTAAGTAATGGCAAAGTATTCTTTTAGAGTTGAGATTGAAGTAACTGCCGACACCTCACCAACAGATTCAACAATAGGCTTGGCAAGTGGAAAATTTATTTGGATAGCAGGAGAAAACTACACCTACTCAAGTCTCTTGAGAGGGATTCTCTCAGATGATTGGGTGGACTCTATAAAAAAGTCTGTTAATGTTTCAAGATTTGGCGATGTGGCTAACATTGATGGTTTATCCTTAAAGATTAAAAATACCTCTAAATTTTGGACTCAGTTTATTACTGCTTTTGGTGATAATGCTAGTTTACACGGCTCAAAAGTCTCTATTTATGAAATGAAGCCTAATGGCGGTAGTTTTGACTCAACGCTTGTCTATGTAGGTTATTGTGACCTACCAAGTTTTGACAAAGCGACTTATAAAATACCTGTAAGGGGTGCGGGTGATGTTAGAAGCTCTTATTTAACAAAGCCTATCACGAGTGACTTTTTAACCTATAACAATGGCTTTTTAGGTATTACGGAGTCAATGACTGACGAGGACGCATTAGGGAAAACTCTGCCTGTTACCTTTGGAGAGCATAGCAAAGCATTTTTCTTGAAAACAGGCGAGAGAGAGTATATAGGCTCAAGTATTTCAGAATTTGCTACGCATTACTCTTTCCCTGTTGATGCAAAATTTAATGCTGAAATTTATGATATTAAAATCCTGCCTGATTCTTCAACAGGTTATAGCTACAATATTACAGGGTTAATAAACTATGGTAAATGCTTCTTAAAAGTGACAGAGGGTACAGGCTCAGGAGAGATGTCACTTATTGAGAGCTATTCTTTTGTTGATTTTAATATTATTAGGGTGACGCTTCAACACCCTTTTAGTGTGACAGATGGTTTAGTGGCGGGTGATTCAATAGTCCAATTTGTAGAGGTTGAGAGCCAGTATAGTGGCGACTTTTGGCAATGCGATGGTTACTATAAAGATGACACTAGAATTACTTATGGGCAGGATATATACAACTTTAACGATGGCTTTAATCTTTTACCCTCTAATGTCATTGAAGAAGAGACTTTAAACTCACTTGAGAATACTTTAGCGGACTCACCAAAATATTACGAAGATGGAAAGCTAATAGGTTTTGAGTTCCAACAAGATAAGAAAGCTACAAAAACATTTGCAGACCAAGCAAGTTATTGGTTTGGATCTTCTTGGGTGTATAGCAGTCATTATGGGTGTTTTGTGCCAAGCTCTGCTATTGCTTTTGGTTATGCTACAATAAATAATGATACAGGTGGCGATACAAGAAAAAAAGATGGTTCAAGTCCAGCTAATTGGAATATTTATATGGATAACACCATTGGCGCAAATAGAGATTTTATAAAAGCCTATGAAATACAAGTACCTGACAATATTCCTGATTCTTTTGATTCTGTTTCATTGGTTTTAAAGTTTGAATTTATCTCAACTGCAAACGCAAATATTGATTTTAATGTGGTTAAGAAAAAGTGGTGGGAATCTTCAAACACCGAGCTATACAGAAAAAACACATCTTTAACAGGTGGCGATTTATTCAGATTTGATAATTCAATAATAAGCTATGAGAGCGTGAACTTAGATACTTATTTTTGGTCTAGTGAGGACTTTGTACTGCCTGTAAGCCCTTATACTTATGGTTCTTCGGGTTATGTTAAAACCGATATAGGCGTAAGCTCAAAAGAGGAGCTACAAGCCATAGCAAAACTTTTATTTTATATGAAGTTTGAAGCATCATCAGGCGCACAAACCATTGATGTTTCAGTCCCTAGTGTCGCTTTTGCTTTTAAAAAGACCTCAGACACTTCAAAAGGAATTTACACAGAGTTCAAGGGTAGGACTTGGAAAGATAATGTTTATCCTACTTTAGGTTGGAATGCAACAGAGCTAATTAACTCACCTATTGAAGCACTAGCTCACACAAAGCTATTGCAGAACTACTCAAACGATGGTGTAACCGCTCCTAGTGGTGGTTGGGGTGCAGATTACTCAGGTATTGCAGTTGCAAGTGCTTTAAACCTTGCTCAGAATACAACAGGCTCTTTTTACCATAATGACTTCACAAATTTTGGTTGGAATGACTGCGAAATATCAAAGCAAGTAACAGATTCAAAAGACAGCACTACAAAGTCACTCACCAAAGACCTATGCAACAGATTCTTTTTAGTGAATTGGGTGAATAATTATGGGAATGAGTGCGTAGCGCAAATTGCACAAAAAAGCTCTTTGTCAGTTACAGAGACGATAACTCAAGCTCAAATGGTTTCTTGGGGTGACAGAGTAGAGCAGGACTCACGAAATATCTTTGTTGAGCCTTCTGTCTCTTGGGGCTATAATCCTGTAACGAAAACCTTTAAAGGCACTATGTCCATCACAAATGTATCTAGTAACTTGACTTTAGAAAGTGACAAAGCAGACGCAGTCAAAGGTTTAGATGGTTTTTCAGACTCCTACAAGGCTTCTCTATGGGATTTATGCCGAGCTTTGTATAAGTACTATGGTGTGATTAATGAACCGCCTAAGGTATTGAGTGAGCAAACTTGGATAGGCAAGATTACAGACGCAGATTGGTATTTAAGGAAATGGATTCGCTTTATGGGTGCGGGTGTGGTCAATGGTTCTGCTAAAGTAGTGCCTAAGACCTATTTTGACTTTGTAGTACCTTATGAAGTTGGGCGATTGTGGGATATAGGAACAAGAATAAATGTACAAGTTCCAAATATTACAGACAACTCACCCTATGAAGCATTTATCTATTCAATTAGCAAAAATATTGCGGGGAAAATGCCCACAATTAGTGTCAAGGTGATTTTATTTGACCAAGATGTAATAGAGGAATACGATATACAAGACTCTTATGATTCAACACTAGATACTTGGCAGGATTCAACGGACTCAGGCCAAACTAACATACAAGACGAGGTTTAGAAAATGGCTACACCTAAGCACATTTTACGAATACACGATACAGAAGCAAACTTGATTGCAAATCTAAAAGATACGCAAATTGCTTTTGCAACTGACACGAACAGAATTATTTGGCGAGAGGGTTCTAGCTTTTGGACTTTTGACGCAGGGCTAAAATGGAATGGCACTAACTTTGAGGGAAATGAAGTCTCAACAGGTGTTATTAAAGTTTATCAATTCAACGGAACGGAAGCCCTCCAAATTGGTGATGGTGGTGGTAATCCTAACCTACTCACTACAGGCATTTTAACGCTAAATGCAGACCAATTGAAACTCACCTTAGCAAATACCACAGGATCAGCAAGTAAGCTCTTAGCAGTTACGGGTGCGGGTAAGGTGGTTGAGATTGATGTTATTGCCCCAACTATGCAAGAAACTTACGATAATAGCTCAGACCCTGAAATCTTAACAGATGCAACGAGGGGGGCTTTAACTTTAAAACGTGGTTCTACTCTTGATTCTGATAATGTGCTAGAGGTTTTAAATGGTGCAGGAACTACTACTTGGGCTGTTAGTGGTGATGGTGTAGCAAGTTTTAAAACTACCACAAACGGAAGCCCTGCAACAGGTGATGTTTGGAGTGATGGTACTAGAACAAATATACAAGGAAACTTGGGTATTAATGGTACTAATCAAGGGATTCAAGGCAACAGAGGTGATGACGATTACTTGTATATAACCAACAGGTCAAGCGTAAATAACGGAGCTAACATAAAATTGATTGATAGTTCTGTTGATGGGGAATATGGTAATTTAAGAATATATACTACCGATGTTCTTGATTGGTATCAAAATTACATTAAATCTTATGTACCTATCCGATTTGATTCAACTATATCAAATCCTAGTCCTATTAATGGCGAGATTTGGTACGATGGCACGAATTTACTTGGGCGAGAAGGTTCAGTAACTGGTAAAATTGCTTATAAAAATGTAGATAATAACTTTAGTGCAGACCAGACCTTTCAAGGCAATGCAAACATAGGCGATGTTTTAAACCTAGCCTCTACCACCAACGCATCACCTACTAATGGTGATATATGGTATGATTCTACCACAACGGAGCTAATGGCAATAGATTCAGGTGTGGACAAGCATACACTTTCAGTTGGTCTAGGCTACCTAAATGGTGCGGTTGATACAATTTCAAACGGCGACACACAAACATACTCTAAAGTATTTAGAACACCTGCAACTTGGACAGGCTCACCCTATTCAGGTGCGAACGGAGATAATCAAGGGTACTTATTCAACTTTTTAGCGGGTTCATCATTATACGGAACGCAACTATTTTTAGGTCAAGATGGCTGGAATCAAGGCGAAGCCAAAGTCAGATGTTTAAATAATGGTACTTGGGGTGATTGGCAAAATATTTTTATTTCCAAAGATGGTGCTAATGGGGTTCTACCTTTAAGAACTGCCACAAATGGCTCACCTTCTAATGGTGATATATGGTATGATGGAACGAATGTAAATGTTCAAGGCGATTTAAAGGTAAACGCTAGTAACATTAACTTCACAGGATTGCCAACAAGCTCTGCGGGGCTTTCTGCGGGTGACTTGTGGAACGATTCAGGAACTTTAAAAATAGTATAGGAGGTCATAAAATGGCATTTGAAAAAGAAGTACAAAAAACAGAATCAGTTGGAGCTTATCAGATTATCTTCAATGATGAGAATAAATATGCAACTATTTGTTATAACGCAACCGATAGCGAAGGTTTAAAGCGATTTGTTGAGCAAGTTAGTATTCCTTTTGAGAAACTTGCTCAAGACGATGCAGAGCTTTTTAATTCAATGATTGCAGGGATTCAGATTCTATGTGATTCATATAACCCAGCGAACCCTAACAAGCTTGAACCTTAATATAAAAGCCTTTTTTTAAATATGATATACTATTGAAAAACAAACCTCAATATTATATCATAAAAAAGAGCTATCTTTATGATATGAATGAGGAATTAATTACAAAAGCAGTTAGTGATTTATTACTTACAGGTGGAAGCTCTACGGGGGTGACTTTAGTTTTAGCTTATGCTTATTATCAATATAAGCACAAAGAAAAAAGCGAAGAAATAACAAGAGATATGGATAATCTTGCAGGAAAACTCAAGTCAGACCGAACAGCATTTAATCAATTTATGTCAGAATATAAGGAATTAGTACGCAGATTATATAAATTAGAAACAAGAGTTGATGACGATATTATAGAAATAAAACAGCATCTACTAGAAAATATAGACAAGCAGAAAGATTTAAAAAACGCTTATGCGATGCAAGAGCTAAGGATAAACAACGCAGAGGTCAGGGAGCGACAAACTGATGATGAGGTGAATAAAATGGACTCAGATATAAAACTATTGAAAAATGATTTAGATTATATGAGAAGAGATATAGGCGATATCAAAACAGCTATTTCTGAATTGACAAGAGTTGTTACAGATATGAAGGACGAGCTTATAAAAGTAGTTGCGAGGGTAAATTGAAACTAAATCATATTAGCTCAACTGAAATTATTTTAAAGAAGCTCGAAGGCAAATGGTGGGAGATTGAGGAAGATTTAATCATTTGCTGTCGCTTAGATGTAGGGGTTATGTATGTTACGCTTAAAAAAGGATTTCAAACCGATTTGGGGAGCGTTCCTAAGTTTGCTCAATCTTGGATTAATCGCGCGAATGATAATACACTCCCTTTTCTTTTACACGATGCTGGCTATACTTATGGGGGATTTGCCCGTTACACTTGGGATAAACTCTTATTAGATGGTTTAAGATTAAAAGGGATGGGCTGGTTTAAAGCTCAATGTGTCCATAAAGCGGTATCTTGGTTTGGTGAAAGTAATTTTGACAATGCGGACGTTAAAAAACAAATGAGAGTTCGTTTAACTTGGGGGCATAAATAAAGAGTTATTAAAAAAGCTCTTTTTTTATTGATAATTGTTATAAATTAATTTATAATTAGAGTAGATATTTTTTTAAACGACAACAAACGAGGATATAATGAAAAAAATATTGTTTTTAGCAATTGCATTAACAAGCTTTGCGAGTGATTTCAAAGTGATTAGATATTACAACGATATGACAGAAGATGTTACATTTTTAACTAGCGAAAATCTCCTTATTAAAGACGATGAACAAAAAAAAGCCTTTTCAGTAAGATTATTTATTAAAGATGATTTAACGATAGATGGGTTAATGGTATTGCAGGGTGGGTTAGGTAGTTGTAGTGAAGATGACTTGCTTATTATTCTATTGGAAAATGGGCAAAAAATAAAGCTAAAATCTTGGAATGAATTTAATTGTGATGGCGATTCTTGGTTTAATCTAAATGATGGTCAAGTATATAGTTTAGGCTCTTCAAACATTAAGAAAATCTATTTAAGGAATGGTAGAACCTTTTCAAGTTTGCAAAAAGAGGTTGAAGGGAAGTATAAAAATTATTTTGTCACACTGATAGACAAGGTTAATAAAGGAATTTATGAAGATTACAAAAAATAAAGGGCAAAATATGGATTGGGAATATAAAACCTTTCAGATAACAAAGGTAACACAACACGAATACGATGCTTGGCATAGTCAAGCAAGGAAGCAGGGTTTTAGAACTCTCTCAAGCTTTCTTAGACCTATTTTAGATAAATTCAAGGTCAATAAAGGAGAAGAGGATCGGGGCGAGATTAATATATCAGTTTGCTCTTATGAGGGAAAGCATATTAAAAACTTGGTAAACTATGGAGCTAGTCCACAAGTACGAAAACATGTAAATGACTCAATAAAACGACAACAAAAGGGAAAAAAATGAGTGATAGAAAAAACATATATAAAGCATTGGCAAACTTTCAACAGACTTGCCCAATTATCCACAAAGCTACAGAGGGCTATGGATATTCTTATGCTAGTTTAGACCATATTATAAGAATCATTAATCCAGTAATGGCTAAAAATGGTTTAGGCTTCACGCAACTTATTGAGGGGCGAGGGGTTCGCACTATCCTATTCCATTGGGAAAGTGGCGAGGAGATTGAGAGTTATATCGACATCCCTCAAGGGGTATCACTAAAGGGAATGAATCAATATCAAGTAGATGGCAGTTCATTTACCTATTATAAGAGATACGCTTTAGGCTCTATCTTAGGTGTGATTACAGACAAAGACCTAGATGCTAGTGGCGAACAAGTGCAGACAAATGGCATTGATTATGCAGGGATTGACCCACACGCTCAAGGCAAAGAGTTACAAGACCAACTTACCAAGGCTATTATTTCAATGTCAAGAGAGCTTGAACCAACTGCACCTATTCAATATGGCGACCTTTCGGGCGAGGGCGAAATAGGTTTAAGGTCTATATTTGAAGAGTACAAAGGCAACTTAAATGACCTAAGGGCGCAAAAATGGTGCGATGACCAACTAGAAAAACCACGCAAAAGTGGAACTATTGAAGCGCTACGCAAGTTAGTTCAAGAAGCTAGAGACAGAGGATTCTACACTCCTTATGTGGAATTGAAGCTAAAAGAGAAAGCCGAAGAGGTTAAAAATGTATAAATGCAAATACTTTAAAGCTCACGAGCTAGTAGAACCACAAGTCTATCAAGAGCAAGGAGAGGGGGCTTTTGCCCTCTTTGATGAACATATTTTAAGATGTTTAGACTCCTTGCGCCAAAGGTGGGGAAGCTCTTTAATCATTAATAACTATGGCTTTGGAGGTCATAGGAAGTATAGCGGACTAAGGTCATATGATTGCCCAGTAGGTGCGCCAAAATCAAAGCATAAAAAGGGCATTGCTTTTGATGTAACTTGTAATAGTATTAATTCGCTTCAATCTTGGATAAAGCAAAACGATCGCACCTTGTGGATTCAGAGAGTGGAGAACTTTGAGCATACACCTACTTGGTGTCATTTGGAATTTTCAACCGAGATAGTAGAAGAAACCTACTATTTTAATCCTTGAGGTGTAAAATGGAATTAAAAACAGAGCTACTTCAAAGGCTATTTAAAGCATTAAGTTTGAACCCCGAAGAGGAAGCATCTTATTGCTTTTATATTCTCAACAACTGCCACAAGATGAACGATGACGAGCTTAGAAGAAATCTAATGGAGGGCAACTTTCAGTATCAAATGGACACTATAACTAGAACTATGCGAAAGCTAAAAGAAGAGTTCCCACAATTGAGGGATTCAAGTTGGAGCAAAAGACAAGCTCACGCTAAAGACTTTGGTTTGCAGGTTGTTAAATCTATTCCAAATCCAATGCAGGAGAGTGTATTTTGAGCTTTAAAAAGAAAGTAGATTCAAATCAAACCAAGCTAGTTAATCACGCAAGAAAGCTTGGGGCTAGTGTTCAACACCTTCACGCAGTTGGTGGCGGAGTTCCTGATGTTATTATAGGATACCAAGGGAAGAATTACCTTTGTGAAGTGAAAACCGAGCAAGGGAAATTAAACGCTTTACAGGTAAAATGGCATAGCGATTGGACAGGACACTCTTGTGTGATTAGAACAGAGAACGATATTAACAATTTATTAGGAGTATTATAATGGCAAGTTTAAACAAATTTCAAGGCATTGGAAATCTAGGAAGAGACCCCGAAGTAAGAGCAATGCCAAATGGTGACAAGGTGGCGAGTTGTTCAGTAGCTATAACAGAGCGTTTTAAGGATCGTAATGGACAACAACAAGAGGTTACAGAGTGGGTTAATCTTGTTTGTTATCGCAGACAAGCCGAAATATTAGAGCAATATGTGAGGAAGGGTTCATCCATTTACTTTGAGGGAAAGCTAAAGACTAGCTCTTGGGAAAAGGAAGGACAAAAGCACTACAAGACCGAAGTAGTTGTATCTAACTTTCAAATGCTTGGAGGTAAAGTAGGTCAAACGAATAATCAAGCACCAAGTCAAGCGCCTGCTGGTGATGTTCCACCCTATAACGATAGTTCGTTACCTTTTTAATGTAAAATTTATTACCTTTTTAATTGGAGGTAATAATGAAAAAATGCTTTAAATGTGATTTAGAGAAGCCATCACCCATAGCTTTATGTTTATAAAACTCGGATAATGGCTATTTAAATAAATGTAAAGAATGTACAAAGAAAGATGTTTCTGATAGACATAAAAGACTTTATTCTGAAGATAGAGAATGGCTAGAAAAGGAAAGAGCTAGGGGTAGGGAAAAATACAGAAGATTAGACTATAAAGATAGATACAAAGGGAAACGAAATGGCGCATCAAGAGATAAATGGCGTAAAAATAACGAAGACAAGTGGAACGCTCAAAATAAAATAGCTCACAATATAAGAAGCGGAAATGTTTTAAGACAGGGGTGCTCTGTTTGTGGAGCTAAAGCACACGCACACCATTTTGATTATAGTAAACCATTGGCTGTTATATGGTATTGCCCAAAACACCACGGAAGGATTCATAGGTTTATGAGATATTTTAAAGGAAAATACGGGGAAAATTTTATACCGAAAGTGATTAAAGGGACTTCTGATGTTGAGTGACCCACAAGAGACTGCACTACTTTGGGGGGCCTTAATGAGCCTCCTTAGTGGGGCGGTTATGATATATGAATATTTTAGGCGATAATTTTCGCCTTTTTTATTTTTTTTCTTGAAAATCTATAAATTATTTGATAATTTAAACAAAGCGACAACAAAAAGGAGAATCAAATGGACTCACAAGTAGTATCTAGGAATCTTTGCATTAAAAACAAAGTACCCGAAAAAGAAATATTTAAATTGATGACCTTAAAGCAGGTTTGCAATATGATTGCGAATCATATCTTGGCTAAACCTCCAAAGATAGAGCCAACAGAGGAAATCTACAAGCTAAGGAAAAGAATAAAACAATTAGAGGATAAAGGTGTTAAAAATTATGACCTTGCTATGGAAAACCAAAAGCTCAAAAAACAGCTAAACAATTTTTGGCTGGATTCAAACAGAGACAGAGTCAAATTTGTTGAGGGCATTCAAAAAGAGAATCTCGAATACAGAACACGCAACGAAAAACTAATAGATGAGCTAAACGCTCTTAAAGTCAAACAAGCCGATTTAAAGGCTAAAAAACTTGCAGTTGAGCAAGATTATAGGCTAGACAAAAAAAGGCTTAATAACCTCCTTAAAATGGGCGAGAAGGTGGACGAAGCCGAGATTAAGAGCTATAAAAGAGAAGTACAGCAGCTTAAGACCACTTTGGCGACTCTTAGAAGGGGAGTAGAGTCAAGGGATAAAAAAATTAAATCTCAAGGTCAGGAGCTAAGAATGAGAGCCACAGAGATTAGCAGATTAAAAAAAGCAGTCGCTAATTCACTTTTAAGGAAAAGAAAATAATGGATTTTTTTGATAAAAAGAATGAGTTTATTAATTCACTAGAACTAAGTGAGCAAATTAAATTTGAACTAAGAAACAAGCGTTTTACACCATTTTTTAAACAAGTATTAGAGCAAATTTCAAAGCCTAAAATCAAATATAAATATGACACAAGAATCGTTTACAAGGATAAACCTTGCCTATGTGAGAGAACCATGAGACAAGTTCAATCAGTTGCTAAAGTCTGCTTAAAGACAGGTGATGTGATTGAGAGGTTCGCAAGTATTAACGATGGAGCTAAATCTGTCAATGGTGGTCACTCCGCTATTATCGGTGTATTAAAAGGCACAGGCAAAAGTGCTTATGGTTATTTTTGGAAAAAAATTGATAGACTCAAGGTCTGTCCATCTTGCAAAGAATTAAAAGAAATTGCAGAATTTAGAGAAGAGCAAGTCAATGGAAAACCTAAAATCGGAGGCTATTGCTTTCCTTGTGAAGCTAAAAAGAATAAGTTTCACGAGACCAAAAGACACTTCATTAAGAGTGGTTTTGAAAAGAAAGAATCGGAAAAACTAGCTAACAAATGCATAGAACTTTTACCTAGAATAAAGGACAGACAATTTTTACCATTTCTTAGAGAAGTGGCAAAAAATGGAATTGACAAGGCTTTAAAGGAGTATAAAAAATGAGTTTAGGCACAGGCGAATGCCATCACGGATTACCAAGGAATCAAGACTGCCAACTTTGTTTTGATGAGGTCAAGGCAAGAAAAGAAAGCCAAGTTTTAAGACCTATGACGGAAATAGAAATCTTTTGCTTGGCGAATCCATCGGTTGTTTTTCGCTTTTTTGATGGTGAAAAGCATATATTTTTTACAGAAATGGACTGCACGCTTGCAAAAGCAAAGCTGACTTGGATTCCATTAAGTATGTTAAACTTTTATGTCGCAAAAGGTTTTAAATACCTTTCAGAAATACCAAACGAACATTGGAGAGGATTTGAAAAATGAGTATCGTATGCCCAACTTGTAGAGAAGTACAAGTCAGAAAACAGACAGAAGAGTGCAGGAATTGCTACACAGAGAGCTTAAAAGAGTTCTCAGAGCAATTACTAGGCAGAGATGTACAATTTACACCACAATGGACAAACGAGGATTTAACAAGTGGACAAATTTACTAGAGATGGAATAACTTTTACAAGAATCCAGGAGAGCGATGCAGGACTTATATATCAATTTGAAGTATATCGCAGACAAAAGTATCTAGTTTTTCAAAAGCGTTTTGCTTATGGTAATTTGCTAATACCAAATAAGACAGCATCTTGGAACTTTACTTTTAATCGATATGAAGATGCAATGAGGAAGTTTAACTCTTTAAAAAAAGCAAAAAATAAGTTATAATTACACCAAACAAGGTCTGCTAAACTTTTGTTAAAAATTATAAGTTTTAAATGGGATAAAAGCAATTTGCTTTCTTGTGTAGTTTCTTAGCAGACCTGCTGCACAAGTTCCCAATTTTTTATAAGGTCTGCTATGAATAATAAGTTTGAAGTCAAAGTTAATCGCCCACCTTTTGCTATGGTTAGCAAGTTTATATTTGATTATATCACAGACGCAAACGCTATAAAGCTCTATTTAGGTCTTTACACTTGGGCGGATGGTCAAGGTAATTGCTATCCTACATTCTCTCAGATTGAAGAGCGTATTAAGATGTCAAGAGCTACTATCTCAAAGTCTATTAATATTCTAAAAAGAGAAGGTCTTTTGG
>Ga0196897_1000048_pt1 | contig 13687 bp, 10 predicted proteins | sample VirMetDEL_Aug_31_FD_169092 | JGI IMG/M metagenome (GOLD analysis project Ga0196897, IMG submission 169092) | Aqueous microbial communities from the Delaware River and Bay under freshwater to marine salinity gradient to study organic matter... | ecosystem: Environmental > Aquatic > Marine >... | reverse complement strand
TACAGAGAGCTTATTAGCTTGCTCTATTCGGGTCAGCTTCCAAAGTGGGACGTATCTGGAGTACGACCTGCAGGCGCAACCCTTAAGACCTTCGGCGGTAGAGCATCTGGTCCGGAACCTCTTGTCGATTTGTTTAACTTCACCGTTGACGTCTTTCGGGAAGCTCATGGACGTAAACTCTCCTCAATCGAATGTCATGATCTCTGCTGTAAGATTGCACAAATCGTTGTCGTCGGGGGAGTGCGTAGAAGTGCTCTCATCAGTTTGTCTAACCTCACTGACGATAGACTCCGAAGATGCAAATCAGGCCAATGGTGGGTTGACAATCCACAACGTGGACTAGCTAACAACAGCGCATGTTATACAGAAAAGCCAGACTTTGAGGCATTTTTAAATGAGTGGAAAAGTTTATACGAGTCCCGCTCCGGAGAACGAGGTATGTTCTCTAGAGTTGCAAGTCAAAAACAAGCTGCAAAGAACGAGCGACGAGATGCTACCTATGATTTTGGAACTAATCCATGTAGCGAAATCATCCTCCGACCTTACCAGTTCTGTAATCTATCAGAAGTTGTTGTCAGGGCGTCCGATACGTTGTCAGACCTCAAACGAAAAGTACGTGTTGCAGCTGTCCTTGGGACTCTTCAGGCTACCCTGACTGACTTCCGCTACTTACGCAAAGTGTGGCAGAAGAACACAGAAGAAGAAGCACTGCTTGGTGTTTCACTGACAGGCATCATGGATCATCCGACGTTGTCGGGAAGGAGAGACAAAGGTGTTCTCAAGACTTGGCTTACTGAACTCAAAGAAGAAGCGATTAAAGCTAATGCAGAATGGGCGAAACGTCTTGGTATTAATGTGTCTACCGCCATTACTGCTGTTAAGCCTTCCGGTACTGTTTCTCAGCTTGTTGATTCTGCTTCTGGTATCCATCCTAGATACTCAGATCAGTACATTAGACGAGTAAGAGCAGACTCAAGAGACCCCCTCTGTCAAGTCTTAGAGGCCGCAGGAGTGCCTGTAGAGGACGACGTAATGTCACCCACTACCAAGGTATTCTCCTTCCCTATAAAATCCCCTGAGGGGGCTGTGGTGGCCTCTGAGATGGGTGCAATGGAACAACTTGAGCTATGGGAGATTTATCAGGACTACTGGTGTGAGCATAAGCCGTCCATGACATGCTACTACCGTGATGATGAATTTCTTGAGGTAGGCCAATGGTTGTACAACAAGTTCGACAAGATAAGTGGAGTATCGTTCCTTCCTTATTCCGAACATACGTACCAACAGGCTCCTTACGAACCCGTAGACTTAGAGACCTATGAGAAGCTGAAGAAGGAGTTTCCTGAGTCCATCGACTGGACAATCTCAGAAAACTCTGACATGACGGAAGGGTCTCAGCAGTTAGCCTGCACCGGCAACAACTGCGAGTTGTAAACTTAAGGGGACTTCGGTCCCCCTTTTTTACTTAAGGTACACATATGAACATCAAACGTGACATCGAGATCCGCATTAGAGTACTTGAGAACAAGTTAACCAAGTCCATACCTGCTGCTCGCAACAACGAAATACGCGGAGAGATTATGGGCCTAAAGTGGGTGCTAGAGCGTCTCTAGTCTTCCTCTTGTTGTCCTCTAGCCAGAAGTCCACCACCTGTAGTCAACATACCAGCAGACCTTAGGCGCTCACCTCTGACAACCTGAGGGTCTGCTTTGATGCCTGCTACTGCTTCTACTAGCTCTCTATAGCTTTCAGTCATTTCGTCCTTTGCTGGCACTTTGACTGTCCTTGCTAAGGCCATTGCGTTATCGCTTGAAGCATCAAAGATCATAGGAGGCGTAGCGTTTACCATTCGATTAGGAAGCGCTTTTTCTACTGCTTTACCTACGACGGGTACATTCTCAAGGAAGTTGTTTTCGTCAGACACAACCGCTGTTACTCTTCCTCTAGGAGTTATTTTCCCTACGTAGTTTACGCCTCCTTCTGTAATTGCTGTTCCTTCCATTGATCCAGTAAAGTAGAAACCTCCGTTTGCCTTAGCGTTAGCAAGTATCTCTTCGTCTGTTTTTCCCATCTTTGGGTGTAATCTAAGCTTAGACTCGCTTTTAAACTTGGACAGTATTTCTTCATTACTTGCTGTCTTTTTATTTTTAAAAATTTTAGCAAAAGCGTGCATAGGCCCTTTAGAAACAAAGTCAAACGCATGGTTTCCTGTTTGGAAAGTAGTAGGAGTTTTTACATTTATCACAGGTGACGCTGCATCGGCAAACCTTTCTGCTTTTTCTCCTTTGCCCGCCTTCCAGACATTGCCTATATGTTCTTCAAAGAAGTCAAGGTCTTTCTGGGGTGTGTTGTTTCTAGCGCCAACCTGATTAACCAAGTCAGAGTAAACACCGGATCGGAAAGGAACAGTATCGGACATGTAACTTATTCTGTTTACTGTTTCAAGAGCAGGAGCAACAGGTCCTTGTCTACCTCTGCGGGTATTAGTTGTAATATTCTGCTGGCCCTGAGAAACAACCTTTGATATGTCTCTCTGTGTACCTCCAGCTAACTCTTGTGCCACGTCTCTAGTTGTCGGGTTAACGCCTGTGCTGTAATACAAGGCACGTCTGTCGGGGTCCATTAAGTTAAATAAACCACTCTTTGTGCCTTCTCCGGCCCACTTAACAAAATCTTGTATTTTTGTCCTGCCCTGCATTACTTCTTTAGCGTTTTTAGCATCTTTAACTTGATTTGCTACCATCGGACCAATTTTAGGTATTCTTCTGACTTTATTGGCAAACGCTTGTGGATCTCTGGCTACATATCTGTCAACCATATTAGGCACAGCGCCTTCAGGCATGTCAGTAGGGCCGTAGAAGTTAGGAATGTAATTCCTAGGGGAACTCAAGAACAAACCAGCGTTTTCCTGCGCCCTGTTTAGACTAGGCAGAGCCTCTTGAGTGATCTGAGCACCCCTACGCATCATCCCAAGACCACCTACGGGGACGTAGTTAGCAGGAGTTAGTGCTTCTTCAGCAACAAAGTTAAGAGGAGCCATAGCGTCAACTGTGGTTCTTCTGGGAGCCGACATAGGTAACCCTTCTGACCCAGCGTATACGGGCAGGTCTAGAGAACCAAAAGGGTTTTCAATAGCAGGATTAAGAAAAGCAGAAGCAGCTTGTTGTCTGTAGGTTTGTGCCGTAGACCCTACCCTAGAAGCCCCTCTACGTATCGCTAAGTACTCTTCTCGTTTCTTCTGAAAATCACTCACTCTCTTCTTCCTTAATCTCTTCACGAGTCTGGTCAATGAGGTCAACAATAAGTAGACGGTCCATCTCTAGTTCTTTCAGGGCAGTGCCTTTGGTAAGAGGTATGGCTTTGTCAATAGCAGAAAGCATGGACGCATAGATTCTTGCTGCATTGCGTGGCTTGAGGGTCTGTATCGTAAGGTACGTTGTGGCACCTAAAGCACCAGCACCTAAAGCAGGTATAGCGCCACCAGTAAGACCCAAGGCTGTAGTACCTGTAGCACTAAGAGCTAGAACAGTGTTTGGTAAAAGGTCTACAGACTGTAGGTTACGTACTGCACGACTAACTACGTCTCTAGCCTCTGCGTTACGCTTAGGTAGCATATCTTCCATTGCTGTAATTCCGTGAAACTGCTTAGTCAACAGGTTGTGTAGTTGGTCTCCACGGGTGTTGGCCTTGAGCGTGTCATTTAGTACGCCACGGATCTTACGAGCAGCAATAGACTTAGCATTAGGTGTTCCATCAAAGTTGTTGATTAGGTCATCAAACTTGCGTCGAACCTCTAGCACACCCACTAGGTCTGAACCTCTGGTCTGCACGGACTCAAGTACAATCTCTGACAAATCAGCAAGTTGCTTCTGTATGTCCCCTGTTGCTATACGAACAATGTCGTCTTTGAGGACTTCGTTGACAGCCCCCTGCATGTCCTCTAGAAACTTGTCAGAATCAATAGCTTTGTTTTGAGCCACAATCATTTTGTCAGTAGCTTCTTTAGCTCCTGCTACTTCTTTCTGTACTTGACGGTAATTATAGGTGTACGAACGGTTTGGCTTTACGCCCTTCATGTCGGTAACTGTGTCAATAACCAAGTTGTCAAAGTCACTAGGCTCCCACGTTTTTGTACGTAGGACACCTTTCTCTTCAAACACGTCCCGCATCTCTGGTGTCACAGGTTCCAACAGAAGTGTAACACCGTTCTTCTTGTTTTCTCTTACGAGCCTTGTGGCTTCTTTTTGTGCGCCTCTTTTGGCTACGTCTAGTCTAGGTATGTCGGGTCTAGGGCTAAACAAAAGGCCAACGTCCACAGCGGACTCAAAGCGTTCTGCGGCCTCAGGCATGCGTTCTTTAAACGCTTGGTAACCTGCGTCACCCAGAGAAGCTGCTTGGGCCGCTAGTCGGAAAGCCTCAGTGTCTTTTATTCTGTCGTAGACTGCTTCTGCTCCTTCCTTAACTGAATTAGGAATCCAAGAACTAAGATAGGTAGACAGTGTTGCACCGCCTGCTCTAGCTGCCTGAGAACCTCCAATGAGGGCTAACTCAGGCGCTCTATAAAGCTTCTCTAAAAGGCTTGGGTCGTCTCCTGTAATATTTTGAAAACGACGAGACACCTCAGGACCAAACCTTTCTAGTTCTCCCCTGAGCGTTTCTCGTGCAGCCATCTCAGGTTCAAACCCACTAAGAACAGGAGTAGTAGTAGAAGGCGGACCATAAAGGTCTGCAGCAGCTTGAGCCAACTCTTGTGCTGCTGCTTGATTCCCTGCCGCTAAAGCAGACTTAATAGCCTGTTGATACTGCTGTTGTGTAATTTGCATAAACGCCTCTTACTATTGCATTGCTTGCTGTAAGTACAAATTAGCTTCGTCAGACAAACCCGGAACAGGCTCAAAAGGACCTGTAGGCGTGACCTCAGGTTCTACTCTTTCTGGAGGCAGGTCAACCAGAGGGTAGAAAGCCATTCCTGCTTTTTGGCTTCCCTTTAGTTCACCATCTACCGCCCCTCTAAGGGTGTTGTACTGGTTGATCGTTCGTACATTTTGCTTTCTAATAGTAGTCAGCAGTCTACGCATAGTTTCAGGACTCATTCCAATGTCGCCTGCTACTACTCTTTCTGCAAAAGTTCTGTCCGCATCAGACAAACCTGTACCAGCACCCAAGTTGGTGATGTAGTCAGCAACACGTGCGCCTGCTAGTGAAGCGTACTCTTCCGTGTTTTCGATCTGATCTGCGTCTGATATGTCAATACCTGCTACACGCGCTGCCCTAGCAACGTCCATTCTAAACGTAGCACCATAGCCTGTATACATGTTGTCAATGTTTTCAAGAGACGTATCAATAGACTCAATACTGGTTACAGCTTTGTTTGCAGCATCAAGGCCGTCTGACAAACGACCAACGCCTTCACCCATAATCTTTTCTGCCAACGTGCCGCTTAGGTTTTCAATACGTTGAATTTCAGGCGGTGCTCTATTTAGACCCAGTTGTTGAGCAGAAACCCATGTGTTGTTTTCTCTGTCGTACACCTGTCCTCCTTCGGTACGGAAAGGCATTACTTTACCGTCTTTCAAGAAGAACTCAATGTCGCCACCACGTTGCCCTGTGAGTACGTCATTAAACACTTGGTCAGGGGCTTGGCCTAGTCCTAGTTCCTTAAATAATTTGTCACTGATGCCACGCTGTCTAGCCAACTGCTTTCGTTGGGCTGGTGTTTGCGTTGGCATGTTCTTGAGGCGGTAGTCAATCATAGTGCCTACAAGGTCACCAAGTTCCTTATTGTCAGTCACGTTTTCAATCTGAGCCGCTAAGTCGTCAAGACCAAGGTTTTCAGCTTGAGATTTGATTTGTACCTTGCGGCTGTCTAAAGCTTTTGCATTTGCTTCTTGAGTCGCTAAGTCTCTAGCAGCAGTGGCAAGTTTGGCTGCATTTTGTAAATCACCTTGAGACTGGTAGTACTGAGCCAACCCAGTAAGACCTTCAACAGTATTAGGATCAAAACCAGATAATGTTTCTTTCCTTTCTTTTTCCTGTTGTACAGCACGAGTAGTTGTAGGCATTTGACCAATAGCCTGACCCACTTGAAATAGACCCTGACCAAAGCTGGGCCTTGTTAGAGACCGTAAAAAGTCTTGTGAAAAAGTAGCCATTGTTTAGTCCTTCTTAAAAATATCGCCTAAAATGTCATACAACGGGTTGCTTTCGGAAGGAGCTAAGACGCCTCCCAAAAGCCCAGTGCCCAACTGACCGTACAAATCGCTTTGACCCAGTGCCGACGACAGAAGTGCCTGTAGTCCACTCATCTGCGCCTGTCCGAACAAACCAGCGCCTTGCAACTGACCACGCTGGGCTAGTTCTGAAATAGGCAGTCCTGCTTGTAGTACGTTCAGAGCTTGTGCCTGTGGCAAGTAAGCAGCACCAAGCGCACCTGTGCCTAGCTGTTGTTGCAGCTGTTGCAGTCCTAGACCACCGCTTAGGAGTCCTTGACCCGCAGTCAACGCCTGTAGTGCCTGTTGTTGTCTTGCAGCGTCCAGAGCTTGCTGTTGTCCTGCTAGGTTTGCACCAAGTCCTGCAAACTGTGCGCCAAGGCCAGCCTGTTGAGCCTGAAGACCTCCCGCAAGTTGAGCCAACTGAGCAGCTTGACCAGCAGCAGTAGTAGCCCTTCCAAGGCCCTCTGTTTGCAAACGTGACTGAATCTGTTCTGCGGACAGCCCAAGCTGTGCCAACTGCGTGGCCCGTTGTTGTGCCTGAGACTCCAAAGCAGACTGCGCTTGTTGCGCCTGTAAACCTGCTCCTGCTAACTGCATCTGACGCCCAAAGCCTTCAGATTCCATACGTGACTGTACTTGTTCAGCAGACAAACCAAGGTTAGCAAGTTGGTTGGCTCTTTGTTGTGCCTGAGAACGTAACGCTGATTGAGCCTGAGCAGCTTGTATTCCTGCCTGACCCAACTGAAGCTGTCTACCAAACCCTTCCGACTCAAGTTGTGCCTGAACACGGTCTGCAGACAAACCAAGGCTGGCAAGTTGTTGCGCCCTTTGTTGTGCTTGGGACTGCAACTGACTTGACAAACCTGCCTGTTGTGTAAACATACCGCCAAAGGTTTGGGCTTCGCCAAGAGCTTGCCTTCGTTCTGCTTGGGCTTGTTGCATTGCTGCTAATGACGCTCTGTCTTGTGCTTCTTCTTGTGCCTTAGCTAAAGCAAGAGACTCTGGAGTGCCTCCAAATTGTGCTGTACGTGTACCCAGTCGTCCTTGTGCTGCTAGTCGTTGCTCTAGCGCAAGACGCTGACGTTCTTCTTCAGGACGTTGTGAAGCACGTATTCGCTCAAAGACCTCTGCTTCTCTTTCGGCTGTAGGCTGGAGCACTTGTTGTGCCGCTTGACCCGCAAGGCCGCCGTACTGTTGACGTAAGGCTTCTACGTCCGCAGGAGCAGCAGTATCAAGACCAGCCATGCCTAAACCATAAGCTGTTTGAGCTAGTTCACCGGCTCCTGTCCTAACACCCGGAGCCTGAAGACCAGCAAAAGTTTGACTGACGTCTGGAAGGGCTAAACCACGTTCTGCTGCAGAAGCACCCATAAGTTGTCCTGCAAGGGCACCAGCACCAGTTCTAACACCGGGATCTGTAACCCCAGCAAATGCACCAGTTACGTCAGGAGCGCCGCCAGCCAACCCAGCGCCTCCTAGACCCAACGCTTGTTGTCCTAGCTGTCCTATACCAACACTAGGTTGTTGTCCTAAGAATCCTCCAACTTGACCACCAAACATACCTCTAAGAAGGTTTAAGTCTGCAGGTTGTGCTCCAGCAGCGCCCATGAACTGACCACCTAGACCAAAGGCTTGTTGGGACGCTGCTTGGGTAGGCATCATGCCGAACGTAGGTTGACCCATGAGTTGTTGGCCTATGCCAAGAGCGCCTAGTCCTGCTTGTGACAACTGAGGTTGTCCTAGTACAGGCTGACCAAACATTTGACCGGCTTGTCCAAACAATGCTTGTGACAAGGCCATTTCCTGCGGAGACAAAGACACACCAAGACCACCTTCAGGAGTTGTCTGAAATTGGCCTCCTGTTCCTGTGGTTACAGTAAAAGGTCTAAACTGCGTTTGTTGTAGCTGCTGTTCAGCAAGTTCTCCGGCCCCTGCTTGAGCTTGCTCACCAATCTCGCCTAAGCGTTTATAAGCTTCTCCAGTTAAAAGACCGCCAGCAGTAGCAACCCCGCCTAAACCAAGTAGTTTCATTAACCAATCTGGCATTAGTAAGTACCTCCGTCAATAGTTCCTGTTGACAACGTACCGTTAAACGTCAGTGCAGGAATTGTTACTGTCCCTGTAAACGTAGGCGAAGCAATGTCTGCCTTTGTAGCGATAGCTGTTGATATAGCGTCAAACTCTGTTTCAAATTCAGCGCCCTTAATGATTTTACCGCTGTCTCCGGAAGGTAGACTGTCTTTAGCGGCAAAGTCAGTGGTCTTAGTATAGTTACTCATAGTACTTTACCCATTAGTGCTAATACGTTGATCTCTTGGAGAGACAAACCTGAACCGTCTATGTCTGCTTCCAACCCAATTGTTATAACTCCACCGCCTCCGGTAGTGTTTATGCCACGGCGTGACGTAAGATCACCACCTGTAAACTCTGCTGTGCTATTGAACTCACTTTCGTTAAAGTAGCCAGTAACCTGATTACCTACCGTAAACTCTGACGTTTTAAAAAATGTGCCAAAGTCGTATGCCCACTTAAGAAACATAATAGCACTGTTAGCACCAACAATTGTAGGCCGCAGTTTTTTAAGTATTTTTAAACGTGAAGGGTCACCAAAGGTCAAACCGGGACTGTAGTACTTAAAGCGATAAGGTTCTCCGTTGTCTCTATATCCTGAGTACTCACTGATTCCTTCACCAGTTCCAATCAAAAGTGTTCCGTCGTCTTTTCTACCGTAAGACGTAAAGCCAGTACCGGGCCAGCGTGTTACACGGTATGCTCCGTTTTCTAGTGTGCCTCGAACGTCGAAGCAGAAGGTTGTGTCCTGTGCAGAAAAAGTCAATAAGTAAAAACCTTCTTCTGGACTGTAAACAGTTTTAAAAAAACTTGTTTCATTCTGAAGCAAATCAATAATGTCTTTAGATATTGTACTGGACAAGTTAGTCATAGGCATTGACTTTTCTTGAATAGTTCTACCAAAGCTTTTAAGACCAGTATGTGACAAGAACAACACATCAGAACCCGTATGTTGTACTGTATCTCTGTCTACACAACCCACACCCGCTACAGTATCTACAAGAGACATCGTAGCAGGGGCTTCGGCTCCTTGGTACACAACAATGCTGTGCTTGCCAAATATAATCAGCAGGCCGTTGTGTGCCGCTAAAGCTACAATTTCGTCATAGCCGTCAGGCCAAACTTTGGATATGTCAATAGACCCGCTAGTACCACCGGACCAATCGTGTCCAATCAATAGGTCAGACCAGTACACTGTAGACTTGTCGTTATTTATGTCTGCTGTCCACAGGCGTCCATAAGCTGCTATAACTTCGTTTCCGTACATAGTAGTAGCGACACCAGCAGCGCCAGAAACTGTACTAAGCTTGACTACAGCGCCTCCTGCGTTGTCGTACACAAGGGGTTCATTACTACGTTGGAAGAAATAAATCTTGTCATTAAAGTTAACCATCTTCCAGTTGTCTTGGGTAATGGTGTAACTTCCGGGTGTTTCGTTAGCTAACGTAGTGGTGCCGCTAAGTATCTTATTGTTACCTACAGAAAATATTTTAGTGTTACCTGCGTTGTCTTCAAACTCTTTAATTGCTCTAATCTTTGCAGACCCTAGTTCAGTTTTGTTTGTTGTCAGTACTAAGTGTCCTTTGCGTGACGCAATGCGGCCTCGTTTGTCAATTACTGCGTTGTCAGCAACGTCAGCAAACGAAGGGTCCTGAGCCAAAGGGGAATCTTCTGTATTGATTCCTTTAAAGGCCGGTGCAACAAGGTTAATGCTTTGTAATTGTTGAGCCATAGCTACCTCACGGCGTATAGAAGACTACTTCTTCTGGGTGCTTTTGAGCGTCTAAAGCAATAGCATCAGACAGGTACTTATCAGCAATAGCAAAGTATTCAGGAGCAGAAGTGCCTCCAGTTTCTCCACGTTCACGAGCCAACAAAGCAATAGCCAAGTGAATCACAGGCATTGCAGGGATGTCCATTGTGTCGTCATTAGCAGACAGGTCAGCAGCACGTTTTACACAGTTAAAACGAATAGTGTACTCTTTGTCAGGAGTAGGGTAAATGTCAATCTGAGTGTCGCCGTCGCTGTCAACGCCGTTGTACGTGTAGTACGTTGGCGCACTCTTACGTGGGTCTGAGATTAAGTAAGCCTCATCAAAAAACGTAGCTGTCTTGTACTCCATAAACAAGTTAGCTGTGTCGTTGATGACGTTAAGAGCTTTGATTCTATTCTGGCTTCCTGTTAGTACGTAGTTAAAGACGTCAGCAGTAGTAGTAATTGTTAGAGTAGTCCGAAGTGCAGACCAGTCCCATGCGTCTTCTACTGTGCGCTTTGCGTCGTTAACAAAGTCACCTACCATTTTAGAATAAGTGCTGCTTTGTACGGAAGTAACTTCTTCTTCTCGCATCCTTCGTAGGACGTTGTTTACTATGTTTAAATAGGTCATGCCATTCTTCCTGAATTTCTAGCAATTATGTTGTTTAGCTCTGCTACATAGTCTACTTGTTTTGGTAACTGTATTTGTCTATATTCGGGCGTTCTGTAAAAATACTCAGGCGGAACAAAACTTTCAAACATACCTCCACCCCCTCCAGCAAACTGAGGCATACCCATGCTTGGTAAATCTATACTAGGCAAGTCTACACTGGGCAGGTCTACACTGGGTAACTCTGGTGTTGTTATTTGAGGTAACTCTGGTGTTGTTATTTGAGGTAACTCTGGTGTTGTTCCTGTAGGTAATGCTTCTCGAATAGGCTGTATAATAGCTTCATCAATAGCAGATCCTGCGGTTCTAACTACGTCTTCTGCTGCTGACCCTATGGGTCTAACTACGTCTTCTGCTGCTGACCCTATGGGTCTAACTACGTCTTCTGCTGCTGACCCTACAGTTCTAACCACGTCTTCTGCTGCTGACCCTATGGGTCTAACTACGTCTTCTGCAGCAGCTAACACGTCTCCAATGGCCTGTGCTGGAGGCTCTACTATAGGCGCTACTGCTTGCCCTCCTGCTCTGACTACGTCCTCTGCAGTTGATCCTACAGTTCTAACCACGTCTTCTGTTGTTGACCCTGCTTGTCTGACTACGTCTTCTATGGCCCCAAAGTCAGGAACCTGTACGTTGCCAAAAAGGTCTAAATCAATGTCGGGTATGTCTATACCGGGGTCTAAAAACCCTAAGGTTCCGTCTTCATCTAAGCCACCTTCATAAGTAGCAAAATCAACTATGTCTGTAACAATATCAGTAGCGTTTACGTCTTCTCCAAAAGCAGCGCCTACTACTGTTTCTATAAATGGATTTAAAGCTGCTATAGGAACAGTAGTTTGCGCTGGAATTATAGTTCCGTCTTCAAGTATTTCGTCTTCTTCAAACAAGTTGTCTACTTGAACATTGCCCATTGAGTCAGCGTAGTTAGTCCGTACGTAGTTTTGAAGTTCGCTTGTTGTGTACGTTTGTACAGCCCCTAGTGCAATGTCTTCAATGTCGTCACCAGCAACAGCCCCTGAAGCAATACCAGTAGCTATATCAACCACGGTATCATAATCTGTTCTCAAGGCGTCCGCTGTGTTCCAAATAGCGTTGTCGATAGCAGCACCGGCATCAGAACTAGCGGCTATAGCGCCTGATTTAATTCCTTCTGCTACGTAGTCTAAACCAGAAGAAATACCAGCCGTTACAAGAGCAGAAGGGTCTACTTCACCAGTTACGGCTCCTTGAACAATAGCGTTAGCAAGAACATCACCAGCAACTTGGCTTACAAAACCGCCAGCAGTTGCCCCTGTAGCTGCTCCTGTTGCCCCTGCTGCTGTTCCTGTTGCTGCCGTTGCAGTTCCACTAGGTGCTAAAGCGCCTCCAATAGCCCCTCCTAATGCAGCTGTAGCTGTGGCAGCAATCACACCTACCATAGCATTCTTAACATCGCCACTAGGTGCTTTATATGTTTTTACGTAGGCAGAGCCATTCCACTTGTAAGTGTCTCCGTCTTCGTTAGTTATGTTGTAAGTAACTCCGTATTTATCAAGGAGTGCTTTGTTAACGTCTGAGTTTGCCCAGTTGTTGTACGCAGCTTGTCGGGCAGAGCTTAACTGTTGATTAAGTACAGTTACGTCTTGTCCGGGGTCACTAGGATCTACAGTAAGATCTGCATCTCCTTCCATAAGCATTTGTTGATCTTCTGTAAACCCCGCTCCTCCGACACCTTGTTCAGCCCAGTTACCTACGTCGTATTCGCCAGACTGAATTAACTGTTCACGTTCAGTCATGTAAGCAAGGTAGTTGTCAAAGTCGCCAAAAGCTTGTTGAAGTGTTTTAGACCCTTTGTCGTTAAAGTACTTTTTTAAGTCTTCTTCAGTTAATTGCTCAACGTCTCTTTTTTGAGCCAACAAAAGATCAAGGTTTGCATCGCCAGTTTCTTGACCACGTATAAACGTAAAGGTCATCTCTGGTTGTGCTTCTTCTGCTGCTTTTACGTCTTCTTTAGTAGTAGGAGCAGGTTTTACCGGAGCAGGCTTAACGGGCTTAGGTGGTGCTTGACTTAACATACCTTCTTTTGTTGTAGGCGCTGGTTTAGTTGTCCCTACAGGATTAGACGTAATGCTAACTCCCGGTTGAGGATTCTTAGCTAAAAACCTAGCTGCTGCATAAACACTAGGAAACTGTTGTGTACCTACGTAATATGCCATTTACTTTTCCCTCGACACGCCCTTGGTTTTTTCATAAGAACGCATAGCGCCAAGACCAAGCATACCCATTAGTACAGGCATCATAGTCTCTAGGTCAATGAGTGGTATAGTGACTTCAATAGCCAACAAAGCTAGTACAAAGTTGGTAAAAGGTATAACCATGAAATTACCAGTCATACCCAAGACACAACACCAGCCAACAGCAGGTCTCCAACCAGAGACAAACAAGGACTTGTGTGCTGCTTCTACTTTGTTAACCTCTAGCTGTGCCTTAGCAAGCTCCTGAGCGTGTCTCTGAGCCATTGTAGCAACTTCATGGGCCAGTTTAGCCTTCTGGTCCTTGTCTTGTATAAACTTGTCTAGAAGCCCTGTTACAGGCCCTATGAGTGCCTCTATCATCTAAAGTACTCCGCAACTACAATACTAGCAATAATGAATGGATACATTGACAACACAAGTTTCTCTAGCTTGTCGAACCTTTTGCCGCCTTCGTCTAGCTGCTTATTAATCATTTCGTAACGTACAGCACACTCTCGTTCGTGGCCTTCGATTCTAGCTAGTAATTCTTCTGTTTTTGTCATTTAAAACCACCTGCAATGAATATTACTAGAACTGCTACGACACCTAAGCCAACAAAAGCTAACAATGTGCCTAGTATTTGTTCTTTTAGTTCCTGCTGTCGGTAAACAGCGTCCTGTCGTTGTTTTATTACTTGCTTCTTAATGTCTCTCAACTCTTGTAAACCTTGGTTACCATAAGCCATGCCTATGATGCTGTGTAGTTC
>Ga0196897_1000045_pt1 | contig 13893 bp, 12 predicted proteins | sample VirMetDEL_Aug_31_FD_169092 | JGI IMG/M metagenome (GOLD analysis project Ga0196897, IMG submission 169092) | Aqueous microbial communities from the Delaware River and Bay under freshwater to marine salinity gradient to study organic matter... | ecosystem: Environmental > Aquatic > Marine >... | reverse complement strand
AAATTAAGGATCGTTTGTTGCGGTTGTACGACCCTGACGATCTTCTGGAAGCACTGCAGATCTCCTCTGAAGAATTACTAGACAGATTTGAAGACAAACTTCTGAAAAGGTTAGAAGAGTTTCACGAAGAACTAGAGGAGGAAGAATATGAAGAGCAGTGGTGAGAACGAGTGGACAGACTATAAATCCATAGACGATGTACCGCCACAGGAGTGGGATAAGGTGAACAAGAGTAAGACTTTTACAGGGAAACTGTTTCACCCCAGTGACAAACACAATCCTGTGACCCAGCCTGACCACTACAACAAGGGCGCTATCGAAGCCATCGAAGCAATCAAGGCGTCCATGCACCCTCAAGAGTACAAGGGATACCTCAAGGGTAACTGCCTGAAGTACCTCTGGAGATACGAGTACAAGAACGGTGTCGAGGATCTCAGGAAGGCTAGGGTGTACCTAGACTGGCTCATCAAGGAGGTTGCCGCATGAAGGTCATCGACGGCAAGTTTGGAACAAAGACAGAAGAAAAGGAGATAACCACGGCGGAGTTTCTGGCTGCGTTTGCTGCAAAGGCCACGCTACAGGAGAACGAGGGCAGGAAACCAAAGGTAGTCGTGGTCATGTACGAGGACGGTGAGATGTTTGAAGTAGCGTCCAACGAGCAGTACCCTGACGGAGTGTACATGCTCCTACAGTTAGCGGCACAGGCAATCATTAATGAAACACTAGGAGTAACGGAATGAGAATAACTGATGCAACAATCCGAAACGCAAACAACGGATTCATCCTTGAGTGGTACGATGATGAGAGTAAGATTATGATCTACGACACGATGGACGCACTCGTTGCTGCAATCCGCGAACTACTGGAGGACTAATGGACGCATATCAACAGTACATACACAAGTCACGGTACGCTAGGTACTTGCCTGAGGAGAAGCGTAGAGAAACGTGGGAAGAAACAGTAGCAAGGTACGTCAATTACTTTGCAAATAAGTTTGACATCGAAGAGTCTTATGATGAAATACTTACAGCCATTGACAACCTAGATGTTATGCCCAGCATGAGGGCACTGATGACTGCAGGTGAGGCGCTGGAGCGTGACAACGTAGCAGGGTTTAACTGTAGCTATCTGCCTATAGATCACCCTAAGGCGTTTGACGAACTCATGTACGTCCTTCTGTGTGGCACAGGCGTAGGCTTCAGTGTTGAACGACAGTACATACAAAAGTTACCGGAGGTGGCAGAGGAGTTCCATGAAACAGATACAGTTATCAATGTTGCAGATTCGAAGATCGGATGGGCGAAATCGTTTAGGGAGTTGGTATCACTGTTGTACACAGGTCAGGTTCCCAGATGGGACGTTAGCAGAGTACGACCTTCAGGTGCCCCGCTCAAAACTTTCGGAGGTCGTGCAAGTGGCCCTGAACCTCTCGTCGAGTTGTTCCGATTCACGGTGGACTTGTTTCGGGAAGCTGCTGGACGAAAACTTAGCTCCATTGAATGTCACGATCTTTGCTGCAAGATTGCTCAAATCGTTGTCGTTGGAGGAGTCAGACGATCAGCACTCATCAGCCTCAGTAACCTCACCGACGATAGACTCCGACGGTGCAAACACGGACAGTGGTGGGTAGAAGAACCCCAGCGTGGTCTGGCGAATAACTCAGCGTGTTACACAGAGAAGCCAGACTTTGAAGCGTTTCTCAACGAGTGGAGTAGCCTATATGAATCACGATCTGGCGAACGAGGTGTCTTTAGTAGAGTCGCAAGTCAAAAGCAAGCTGCAAGAAATGAACGAAGAGATGCTACCTTTGATTTCGGAACTAATCCGTGTAGCGAAATCATCCTCAGACCCTACCAGTTCTGTAATCTTTCAGAGGTTGTTGTTAGGCCACAGGATACACTCGCAAGTCTCAAACGAAAAGTTCGGGTTGCGACTATCCTTGGGACTCTTCAGGCTACCCTCACAAACTTCAGATACCTCAGAAATATTTGGAGAGTAAACACGGAAGAAGAGGCACTGCTGGGCGTATCCTTGACAGGCATCATGGATCACCCGTTGCTGTCTGGGAGAGGAGACAATGCTAAACTCAAGAAGTGGCTTACAGAGATGCGTCAGGAAGCTATCGACACTAACAAGATCTGGGCTGAGAAGCTGGGAATCAACGCTTCTACCGCTATTACTGCGGTCAAGCCTAGCGGTACTGTTAGTCAGTTGGTCGATAGCGCTAGTGGTATCCATCCTCGTTATAGTGCACAATACATACGCAGAGTACGTGCAGATGCTCGTGACCCACTTTGCAGCGTCCTAGAGGCCGCAGGAGTGCCTGTAGAGGACGATCTCATGTCACCCAGTACTAGGGTATTCTCCTTCCCTATCGCGTCTCCTGAGGGCGCTGTGACAGCCTCAGAGATGGGTGCTATGGAGCAGCTAGAGCTATGGGAGATATATCAGGACTACTGGTGTGAACACAAGCCGTCCATGACTTGCTACTACCGTGACGAGGAGTTTCTGGAGGTGGGACAGTGGTTGTACAACAAGTTTGATAAGGTCAGTGGTATCTCTTTCTTGCCTTACTCAGACCACACGTACCAACAGGCTCCTTACGAACCTGTGGACAAGAAAACGTACAACCAGTTAGCTAAGGACTTCCCAAAGGACATCTCTTGGGACATAGAGGAGGCCAGCGACATGACCGAAGGATCACAACAACTGGCCTGTACAGGGAACAACTGTGAACTATAGCGTTACGACATGAAGAATATGGAGTAACCGTTAGACTTACCTACGTCCTCTGGTTTCTTTTTGGGATCATGGGGCGTAGGTATTCCCTGCGCTTGCATCTTCTTAATGCGCTCCTTTGACTTCTGACACATACTGTGGTAGTCAATGGATGTGTACTCTACTGTGTGGTCTTTGTCTTTCATTGTTGTCCTCCTGTTAGCATACCTGTTCTACCGATACTTCTGGCTAGTATGTCTGCTGTCCTTCCTGTGGCGTCAGCCTGTAACATTTTTTGAACACCCATCTGAGGCGCTGTTTGACCAGCGACTATCCTCTGTGCTGTTGGAGCAGCTAAAATCCTACCGGCACCTGCTGCTGCCGCAAGGCCAGCACCAGCACCTAGCGCACCTCCTGTTGTAAATCCAGCAAGTATTCCAGTAGCCGCTAATGTATAAAACCAACTTGGATTTTGAGAACTCCTCAACTGTTTAAGTTCATCTAACTGAGACTTAAGAGAAGCTACTTCAGCTTCTTTTTGCTGCTTCAGAAGAGTATCTCTAGCAATTTCCTGAGAAAACTGAGGATTATTTCTCAGTCTAGCCTTTTTATCTGCTATATTAGCATCAATCTTCTCTAGCTGAGTCTTTAATTTTTGACTATGCTCGCTAATAGTTTTCTCTACAAGCCTTGCTTTTGCTTTGGCTAAATTAGCTGCTCTTTTTGCTATAGCTTTTTCAGCGGTTCTCAAGTTAGTTTCTAAAACGTGTGCATCCTTAACCAGAGGGCCAGTACCGTACCTCTTGTCTAGGTTATTATTATCAGAAGCTGATTTAATCCAATCACTTTCGTCAAACACACCACGTTTCTTAGGATCAACACGCGTGTTTTCAATAGCGTCTCTGAGAACTACAGTACTCTTCCACTTTTTAGACTCACTTTCAAACGCCTCTCTTTGAGCAGGAGTAAGTTGCTTTTTGATAATATCATCTATTTTACCTTGCGCCATGTAGTACGCTTTACGAATTTGAGGATCACCTGCAGCAGCAGCAAAAGTGCCTAATCTACTACGCACTGTTGATAGGACATCCCCATCAATTCTATTGCTGGCGTCTCTAAATTTACTGACGTTTGAAACAGCGGCCATTACGTTATTCTTGAAACTGCTAACGTCAGGCAACAAAACTTTAAATACAGGATCTTCCATGATTCCTTTTGCTAAAGACGTTTCAAACTCGTTCTTGTTTACCCTGAGTTTTTTACCTTTAATCATGGAGTAACCACGTCTTCCCCACAACTCATCCAAGGCGCGTATACGTTGTCCAATATCTTCAACGGATAACACTTTTTGTATTTCTTTAATATTTGCTTCTGCTGGCATTGCCTCCGAAAACGCTTGGTTTCTAAAGTCAAAACGACGAGCATTTAACGTACGGTTTACATCAGAAGTTGCTTTACCTGCAATTTCTTCAGGTTTACCTTTTTTTAAGGTTTGTAGTTTATCTTTAAGAGGAACAAGCGTATCTGCTGTTTCTGTTTTTTGTAAAGACTTTAGGTTTTTTCTCTCTTCTTCTAGCGCTTTAGAGGCGTTAGACATGAGATCTTTATTTTCTTGTACTTTACGCTTAACTCCCTCATCCATTTCTTTCGACATTGCTTTTTGTGCTTTATAGTAGTCTTCTGCTTTGCCAACAATCTTTTGTTCTTGTGCTTTAATTACGCCCTTGCCGCCAAAAGACGGGGCTACAATGTCCCTGTAAAACGTGTGAACAGCGCCCTCTACTCCGTCAGTCTTACTTGCAGCAAGCGTAATAGGAACAAATTCTCCAGCGTCGTCAATCAGGTCGCCCTCTATGTTCCTGCGCGTAAAGGCGCTAACTGTTTTACCCCCTAAACCCATAGTGCCGCGTAGGACTCCGTACCCAACTAAGCCCTGACCAGCACCTGAGATAGCGCCAGATAATCTTTGTCCTTCTCCAGCCTCACCAGCGCCGTATATTGCACTTTCTGTAGCGACTCTTCCTCCTGTAGCAGCAATCTGCGCTGCCCTTCCCGCCATCCCCGCTCTTGCCGCTATGTTTACACCGGGAATAAAATTAACGGGAGAGGCTACAGATCCAGCAATATCTGCCGCCATGTACGCTCCGGGTTGTCTTTGTTTAAACTCTGCTTGTCTCTGGTCGTATTCTTTTCTCAATCTTTCATAAATTGATTTAGAATCTTCTCCCGAATACAAAGACTCACTTTGAGCTTGTACCCACAACTGCATATCATCTCCCCAGCCTAAAGCAACACTGGAAAAAAATCTTTCAGCAGCAGCTAGAGAATCTTCAGAAGACCAAGCAGCATCTTCAACCTTTTGTTGTTCCACTGTTTTATTATCAGAATCAAAAGCTGCCTGAACTTTCTGAAGACGCTCAGCAAAATTAACACTAGGTTCAATAGGGTCTTTTTCTGTTAAGCCTTCTTCTTGTCTGTCAGTAAACCCTTTTAAAAGCTCTTCAGACATAGTTTATATCCTCAAAAGTTAAACCCTTGTTTTCAAGAGTTCTGTCTAGCAGTTTTCTTGAGTTTCCTCTGTTTTTTAGGGTATCAACATACCCTAGACCTTTTATGTCGTTTCCAAATCGGTCTTTACCAACCACTAAATTTGCGTCTAGTGCTTCAGCCTCTTTTATTAGTGCCTCATAAGTAACATCATCTCCTGCCGCTTTTGCTTTGCTAGCTTCAGAAATAATTGAATTAAGCTCGTTAATTGCAGTCGGAAACTTTGTTTTTAAATCTTCAATGTTTCTATCAAAGCCTTTAATCTCAGCATATCTTTCATACCCAACAGCGTTAGCATCGTTCGTAACTTCCATCCACCTAACTTTGCCTTCAACATACTGTTTTCTAGCCTCAAGAATTTTTTTCATACCACGAAGAGCCGCTAGTCTTTCTTCTTCAGTATAATTTTTTAAGTCTGGACTAGCATTTAACGCTAACTGAACGTCCCTATCTGAAGCGGGGCCTTTGGGAAGAAGAGCCAATGCTTTTTGCATTTGAATTTCATTTAAACTTGTTCTAAACGCTGTTATTTCGTCACCAAGACCAGCAATGTCTGATACTGCAAAATCTCTTACAGCACCTATAGCACCTCCAACTATAGGTATATCGTATTCCTCAGCTAATTTTTCAGATTGAGTTATAATAGAATCAAATTTTTGTATTTCAGCAGTAACTGTGTTGTTTTCCGCTACAGCAGCGTTATACAAATCAGAACCAGCCTTTGTTTCCATAAAAGGTTTATCTTTGTCTGACTCATCTCCGTCTGGAGCAACCTCCCCAATCACTTTACGATTTAAAAAGTTTCCTTGTGCGTCAAAAAACTCAACAACACTTTGTACTTTCCCGTTGATTACAACTTCTTTTTCTACTTTGTATCCTTTAGCTTCAGTCCCCTTTTTGTCTTTTTCAATAGACTGGTCAAGAATCTCCAAAGCCCTTTCAGCACTAACACCGTACCCTTTAGCTATTTCTAAATAATTCTGTCGCTTGAGATTATTTCTAGAAATATCTTCATCTGGGGAGGCTTGCATCATTCTTGCCATATTAAAAAGAGCAAGTTCTCCTTTTTCGCGTAATTTACCTGCTTTTTCCTCTTCTTTAGAAGTAGCAGCTTTAGCCGCCTCAAAGAACACTTTAGACAGCGCATCGTTACCTTCCGTGGCGTACTTCTGACCAAGAGCGTTCAACTGGGCAGGGTCGTTAGCGTACTGCTGTAGAAGTCTTTGTGATTCTTTAGCAGCTTCTTGTTCGCGCTGCTTCTGTTGTCTCCCCGCGAGCATACCGCCTATCCCAGTACCAATCTCACGTATAGGAGCGCCTATTTGTTGCCCGATAGTTTGACCAGCTTGGGCTAACATTCCACCTACATTATAAGCCATTATTTTGTCCCCTATTTACCAGAATTTCCACCAAGGTTCTTCACCGCCTGTCAATAGACCACCCAAGCCGCCTAGTAAGTTACCGTAGATGCCCCCGTATAGTCCTGCGAGTCCTGTTTGCTGACCTAGCATACCTTGTATATTTGCCATCTGTGCTTCTACACCCAGTTCCCCTGCCTGTCTACGTGCAACATCTTCAAGACCAGCTACATTTAGTGCGGGGCTAAAGGCTGACAAAAGTGATGCCTGAGGTGCGTAACTCTGTTGTAAGAACTGTCCACCTAAGGATGCCTGTTGTGCTTGCTCTGCTTGCGCCTGTTGCATAGCTTGCAACATAGCTGCGTTTTGTGATTCTGCTATGGCTTTTTCAAACGCAAGCTGCTCTGGTGTTCCCCCGTACTGCGCCGTTTGTACACCAGATCTTCCTTGAGCTAACATACGTTCTTCTAGGGCCAGCCTCTGACGTTGTTGTTCAGGAGACTGTGCTGCCAGCATACGGTTAAAAATGTCAGTCTCACGTTGAGCCGTTGGTACTGCCGCTTGAGTAAAGAACTGTCCAGCACCGCCAAATAACTGATTCTGCATTGCCTGTTGTTCTTGAGACAGAGTATAAGTTGTTCCACCCGGCCCTGCTGTTATGCCGCCTGTTGGCCCTGATACCGTAAAAGGTTTAAACGAGATGTCAGGAGGAGTTATTTGAGGAAGAGGGGTCTTAAAAACATCCTCAATAGCACTCGGCACTAAACCCTCTATAAGATCACTTAACCAGCCCATTAGTAAGTACCTCCATTAATAGTAACAGTGTCACTATTGTCTAATATCATAGTCACATTACCTGTTACAGTTAAAGCAGGAACCGTTACTGTCCCTGTAAACGTGGGTGAAGCAGTGTCTGACTTGGTTGCAATCGCAGTTGCAATATCGTCAAACTCTGTGTTAAATTCAGTGCCTTGAATAATTTTGCCGGGATCTCCAGAAGGCAAACTATCCTTAGCAGCAAAGTTAGTTGTCTTTGTATAGTTGCTCATATTGTTTTACCTATAAGTGCTAATACGTTGATTTCTTGGAGAGATAAAGCAAAACCGTTTATTTCTGACTCAAGACCAATAGTAATAATACTCCCGCCACCTGTAGCATTAACAGGAGGTCTAGTTGTTGTAGATCCTCCAGTAAACTCAGCAACAGTAGACGGCGTTAAAGTATCTAGGTCTGTCCACGATCCTGAGATATACACATAATAATTACCGTCAGTAACATTTATGTAGCTATCTCCGTTTAATATAGATCCACCGCCAGAACCCACAGTAGGAGGAGCAGGATCAACCTCGTTACCGTTAGCATCGTAGGTTGGAAACTCACCTAGATATTGATCCACCGTATAATAACCCACAGTACCGTCTTCAAACTGTACTCCATTAGGGTCGCTAACAAACGTAGAAGAAATCCCATAAGACGACAACTCAGAGTACGTAGGATATTCATTAATCCCAAAGTATGCAGGAATCTGGTTACCTACAGTAAACTTCTGTGTACTGTACGTTGTACCAAAGTCGTACGCCCACTTAACAAACACTGTAGCGCTGTTAGCGCCTACCAGCGTAGGCCGTAGCTTCTTGAGAAACTTAAGTTTTGACGGATCACCAAACGTCAACCCCGGACTGTAGTACCTAAAGCGGTAACTAGAGGGAGTAATAGTCCCTGCGTCGTTGTACTCATCTGTGTACCCTGCGTACTCACCTATGCCGTCATTAGTCCCTACTAAAAGCGTACCGTCGTTCTTTCTCTCGTAAGACTTGAACGGCGCAGAAGTCCACCGTGTGACTCTGTACGCTCCGTTCTCTAGTGTACCTTTGAGATCAAAGCAGTACGTAGTTGACGTCTCTGGGAACGTGATGAGATAGAAAGAGTTTTCAGGGCTGTACACAGATGCCGTAGGAGCAGTACGTGACGATAACAAGCTAATAAGCTCAGTCTTTATGTTTACGCTCAAGTCGGACAGAGGTAGTGACTTTTCTTGTATAGTTCTACCAAAGCTCCTCAGACCGTTCTGAGACATAAACAACACATCAGTACCGATGTGCTGTACAGAGTTTCTACAGATGCACCCAACGCCAGCTACAGTGTCAGCCAGAGCCATGTTAGCTGGACTAAAGGCGTTACCGTACACGAGGATGCTGTGTTTACCTAAAATAAGCAAGGCGTTGTTGTGGGCCACTAAAGCCCTTACCTCATCGTAACCGTCAGGCCACGCCTTAGATACATCTATAGAACCACTGGAACCACCAGTGAAGTCTGTGCCGATCAACAGATCAGACCAGTAGATTGTCTGTGTGTCTGCTGCGTTATCTACGATCCACAGTCTTCCGTAAGCTGCCAGCGCTTCGTGACAAAAGAAGTTAGTGTTAGTCGTAGTGCCTGTAGCAGTCCCAAACGTCCTGAGTCCGTTTGCGTTATCGTACACCAGAGGCTCGTGTCCACGCTGGAAGAAGTAAGCCTTGTCGTTAAAGTTGACTATCTTCCAGTTGTCTGCTGTAATCGTGTACGAACCCGGAGTAATGTCCGTTAGTGTGTCATCAGGATTCGTTGTCTGTGTAGTCTTAAATATCTTGTTGTTGCCTGTGACGAACACTTCTTCGTTACCAGCGTCATCGTAAAAGTGATGAATCTTGGTAGCGTAATCAGACCCAAGAGGTGTGTTTACAGCAGTCAACAAGTCTACACCCTTACGTGCAGCAATGCGCCCACGCTTGTCAATTACAGCGTTGTCAGCAACGTCAGCAAAAGAGAAGTCCTGTCCAATCGGAGAGTCTTCTGTGTTGACTCCCTTGAAACCCGGAGCAACTAGATTAATGCTTTGTAGAGGCTGTGCCATACTCTAGGCTCCTACGGAGTGTACCAGATGGTTTCTTCAGGGTGCTTCTGTGCGTCCAGAGCAATAGCATCAGACAAGTACTTATCAGCAATACCAAAGTACTCAGGTGCTGATGTACCGCCTGTCTCGCCACGCTCACGAGCTAACAGAGCTACCGCCATGTGAATCACAGGTTGACTAGGTATAACTAACTGGTCATCATCAGCGCTCAATTCAGCGTTCCTAAGGACGCAGTTAAATCTTAGGCTGTACACACCGTCAGGCTTAGGATAAACGTCTACCTGAGTGTCACCACTAGAGTCAACACCGTTGTACGTGTAGTACTCTGGTGCACCACTAGGCGGTGTTTGATTCAAGTACTTATCGTTAAACCAGTGTTGAGTCTGGTACTCCATAAAGATGTTTGAGGTATCGTTGATTACATCTAGTACCTTGATCTTGTTCTGTGATCCAGTGAGTACGTAGTTAAAGATACCAGAAGACGTAGTTACAGTCAGGGTAGTCCTAAGTCCAGACCAATCCCAAGCGTCTTCTACAATCTTCTTAGCGTCGTTTACAAAGTCACCCGCCAGCTTACTGTACGTTGTAGACTGTACACTGGATACTTCGTCTTCACGCAAGCGTCTGAGGACGTTGTTTACTAAGTTTAAATATGTCATGCTCTACCGCCTCCAGAGCCAGTAAATAAGCCAGCTAAGAAATCTGTAATTGGAAACTCTGTTCTTGAGAGTAACTGAGGATCTCCTGAAATTGTAATAGGCTTAATGTCAAACATTCCACCACCGCCTCCACCGAAGCCTCCCCCGCCTGTTGTTCCTTCACCATCTCCGTCTCCAACACAGGCTCCGTTTTCGTCCATTGATTGACCTTCAGGACACGTAGTACACGCTGGGTAGTCTGTGGCTCCGTTGGCGCAGGTTTCTGTAGTAGTAACACAGTTACCTTCTGTGTCCATTGATTGACCTTCAGGACACGTAGTACACGTTGGGTAGTCTGTGGCTCCGTTAGTGCACTCTTCTATATCTCTTACACACAAGTCTTGATTTGTGTCAAATGTGTATCCTTCTTTACATTCTCCACAAGTTCCGTCGCCGTTTGTAACTCTGTTTTGTTCATCACAAGGAGCATCGGTTGGGACAACACATTTACCGTTATATAAAATTTTTCCTTTAGGACACTGATTACAGTCAGGATAATTTACAGCATCGTTATCGCAAGTTTCTGGAGGAGTTGCACCACACAGCGGATCTGACGCGCCTATGTCTGTATTGTCAGGACAAGGATCATCACAATTTGTCCCATCAAACTTCTTCTGCCCTTCAGGACATCCATTAGTTGTACCACAGAGTTCGTTATCTGGCCCGTAGCCTTCTGCACCATCAGCACACAGTTGTTGTATAGAAGTACAAACTTCGTATCCTGCTGGCTGGTCAAAACCTGAGTTACAGTTTTCTCCACAAGATCCGTCATTATTTTTTTGTCTGTTTTCGTCAGAACACGGCTCTGCTACAGTGTCTTCTACTGTGCAGTTTCCTTCTGCGTCTTTTTTCCAACCCTTTTTACAAATATCTTTGCAAGCACCAGTAGTGGAGTATACTTCTCTGTTTGGATCAGCACACGCGGTGTTACACACGCAGTCTCCGCTAGAATCTATAATTCCAGAGGACGTATTAAAACCCAATCCAGTGTCACAGTTATCACTAGAAGTGTACCCGTACTTACTACGATTACAGTTTTGACCTACACGCTTACAGTCACCATTTTTATCGACAACGCCTACGGTATTATCATATAGTGTACAGGCATCACCGGGATTTCCGTCTTGGGCTTTTAGAGGCTTGCTACAGTCGCTGTCTACGTGTCTGTCTGGGTGTTCTCCGTTTTCACACTGAGTACAGGTAGGATAATCAACCGCCCCGTTAGCACAAGCAGGACTTCCACACTGATCTATGCTTTGAACAAGTACTCCGGGGTTTGCTGTGTTTGTACCACACTCCTGCCACCCACAGTTTCTCTTTTGTTCGTCTGTCTGTGGATCTTGGCAGTCTGATGTTAAACCTAGTTGACAATCCCCGTTTACGTGTGAATCTATTGTAGATCCGTCGGTACAGTGGGTTTGTCCACATTGTTCTGCCCATGCTCTATGTGCCGCTTGGTGTGCAAACGATTGAGCAGCGTCTGGTTGTGGGCTTGTGCAGTTTCCGTCCCAAATGTTTTCTGAGCAGTTACTACCTTGGGCATCTGTTTTCTTAGTTGTACCATCTTGACAGTAGCCGAACTCTGAGTACTCAGTACAGTTAGTCCCCTCTGCATTGTCTTTCTTAGTTGTACCGTCTTGACAGTAGCCGTTAGGAGCATATTCTGAACAATTAGTACCGTCTGCGTCTGCTTTTTCAGTTACTCCGTCTTGACAGAAGCCAAACTCAGGAGCATCAGGCAAACACTGTAACTCGTCTCCTACGTACTGATAAGATCCAGTTTTTTCGTCTTCTAAATCACAAGGATCTCCGGGATTTACTTCAGGCTCTGGCCCCGGACAATTAGTGCCTTCAGCATCTGTTTTTTTAGTTAACCCGTCATCACACATCCCATAGTCTGGAGTGTACTCTTTGCAATTAGTTCCAGCGGAATCTTCCTTTTTAGTAGTACCATCTTCACAGTAACCAAACTCAGCGTACTCAGAACAATTAGTCCCTGCGGCATCCTGCTTCTTAGTTGTGCCGTCTTGACAATAGCCAAACTCTGAGTACTCTGGGCAGTTAGTCCCAGCGGCGTCGCTTTTTACTGTAGTTCCGTCTTGGCAGTAACCGTTGGGCGCGTACTCAGCACAGTTAGTTCCAACTTCATCTGTTTTCTTAGTTGTACCGTCTGCACAATAGCCAAACGGAGCGTACTCTGGACAGTTAGTGCCTTCGGCGTCTTTCTTAATTGTAACCCCGTCTGCACAGTATTCCTGAGTAGGAGAGATACCAATAGTACCATCGCCGTCGATGTCTTTATTGAATATCTTTTCTAACTCTTTGAGTACTTTGTCTCCGTACTGAGAGCCGATGATGATAGCTCTCATCCAATCAGGAAGCCCCGGTTGAGTCGGGTCAGCGCTTCCTAGGATGCCTTCAATAGTATCTTTAATCGTACCAGCGCAGATCGCAGGATCAGTAACACAGTCTAAAGTTTCTAGGGCTTTGTCTACTATTCCTTTTACTGCTTCTGTTGTAGCGTCAGCAATTTCACCAGCCCCATCAAGTATTCCTTGATTAATGATGCCAGCAATATCTCTATTTTCTATGCAGTAAGACGCGGTGTTGGCTACTCCGTCACCGTCATCGTCTTTGGACATACAATCCCGCATCTGTTCTCTAGCGGCATCGTTAAAAGGCCCACTAATTTTGTCCCATATTTCTCCGATAGTCGGGAGACGCATGATACCCGGAAGAGGCAACCAATCAGGCAACCCCGGAATCTCAAGCCCTTTAAAGATTACCTGTACGTGTCTACCAAAATCTTCCCAGATGTCTTTTATTGCTCTAGGGTCAACACAGTTTGTGGTGACTGTGGTAGTACACATTTGGACAGTAACGCCCCAGTCGTTGTCACCAAGAATCGCCCTGTCTAGGACGTTCTGTGGATTCATCAGGCTAAACGACATTCCGCCAATGAACGGGTTAGTAGACATTAAATCTGAGTACTGTCCGTACTTATCTATAACACCTTGTATATTAGAGCCTTCTCCAGACTCTACAGCGTTTTCCCACTCCCTGTAAAACTGGTTAGCAACGTAACCTTCTAAGCGAGTTCTACGCAGGTCACTCATGGGGCCAAAAACATCTTCTCCTGCCCCGTTAAGTTGATCTAGGGCCTTCTGTACGCCTATTTCTGGATCATCTACGCACTTTCCTGTTCTACTAACAAAATGTCCACTTGCCCAGCACTGCTGTCTATCTGCCCTGTTTTCCGCGCGTATTGCCGCATTAAGGGCACGAATCGCGGCTAAGTTTACTCCGTATTGGCCCGTGCCTATTCCTGTTTGGTTTCCTCCTGCTACAAAGGTAATTAACCACTGCCAGCCATCGTTTCCCCAAATTTCAAACCCAGCCGCCATCACTTACCACCCTTTAGTTGCATCAACTTATCAGCACCACGGATGCCAAAGCTGGCTGTGACTGCAACGTACAAAAGATATTGATACCACTCAGGTAACCTATCTAGCTCCGCAAAGGCCATACCTACGCGACCAATGATATCAAGATCGTTCATACCCACGCCCCACATAATTGCTATTACAGGAGCACTCAGGACTACTGTGAACCACTCGTCTTTCCACGAGGACGCACTAGCCTGTGCCATGTGTTGTTCCCACGTAGCAGTGTTCTGTAT
>Ga0196897_1000034_pt1 | contig 15543 bp, 13 predicted proteins | sample VirMetDEL_Aug_31_FD_169092 | JGI IMG/M metagenome (GOLD analysis project Ga0196897, IMG submission 169092) | Aqueous microbial communities from the Delaware River and Bay under freshwater to marine salinity gradient to study organic matter... | ecosystem: Environmental > Aquatic > Marine >... | reverse complement strand
GATAAGACTATCACTAACATCTAAGTTTGTTGTAGAAACAGTGGTGGTTGTTCCGGATACAGTAAGATTTCCGCTCAGAGTTAAGTCAGCAGCAGAAAGATTTCCGCTGAACGAAGCAGAGTTACCGTCAGAAGCGAGGGAACCAGCTTGAGTTTGCAGAGCAGAGATGTCGCTGTCGTTGCTGCTGATAGCAGAAGTGTTAGCGGATACATCGGACTGCAAAGAAGAGATGTCACTATCATTCGAAGAAACGTTCGATTGAAGAGTGGAGATGTCAGACTGAGCAGTTGAGACGTCAGATTGAAGGGAGCTGATGTCCGAGTCATTGCTGCTTACGTTAGATTGTAAGGTAGAAATGTCGGAGTCGTTAGAAGCAACAGCGTCAGCAACAGTCTTTAACTGAGTATCAAGAGCGTTATCAGCAGCTTGAAGGGTCGTTACCGAACTGATGTAGTTGGCAGAACTATTAGCTGTGTAAGCACCGTTAGCACCAAGACCTGCACCAGCTTGAGTAGCGTCAAGTTCGGACTGAAGAGCTGAAGTATCAGAAGCAGTATCTACATAAGCTTTGGTAGCGGCGTGAAGGTTAGCAGTTGGAGCACCTGAAAGGGTCAAAGCCCCAGTCATTGTTCCACCTGCGAGGGCAAGCTTCTTATCAAGCTCTACTTTTGTTTTTTGACCCAATTGGGTAAGCAAACTAGACATAATATATAATCCTTTGTTGTGGGTTAATTTGTGTTATTAAATGTATTAGCGGAGCTTATAACTGTCAAGCTACCTCAGTAATCAAGATGTCTCCAGCCTCAGTAGTTAAGCTATCTCCGTCTTCCGCAAGTATATGAGTAGCAGTAGGTACAGAACCACCAAGCTCTACAATCTTCCAATCTGTCCCATCATCCACAGCTATACAAGGACCACCGCTGCCGTCTCCATCACTGACGTATATCAATCGTCCTGATGTACCTGCTTCTGGTAAACTGCTAGTTAAATATGATCCAATTTGTAGAGATTGTGATATATTTACCGATCCACTAATCAAGCCTCCAGTCTTATCAAACTTGTTATCAAGCTTGGCTTTAACCTTTTGACCGAGTTGTGTAAGTAGACTGCTCATCCCTTGGTGTTATAACTGTAATTACGGAGCGGTCAAGGCATCAAGGAAGTCTTGGTAATCACCTACCTCCTCTTCACGAGCGTCCAAGAAATACGGTAAAGAGTTCCAAGCGGTCGTCCCGTCTCCAATCTTAATTCTGTTCCTAGCTGAGTCTAATTCGATTCCCAGCTCACCCTCAAGTAATATTGGGTTCTCAGTTGTCCACTCGCTAGAAGTTCCTCTACGTAATTGTATGCGTTTTGTAAAACTAGGCATCAGGTGATCCTCCATCAAAAGTATCTATATCTGCTTCCACTACCGCTCCTCCACCATCTACAGTAACAAAGAATGGATCGCTCTCAAGAGTAGTTACTTTACCTTCCAACTCCGTTGCTTTCTCCTCATTCTCTTTCGCTTGAGCAGCAGATGCAGCAGAAATCGTACGTTGTTGAAACGATAAAGGATTAGGACGTACTACAGTTCTTCTGGTAGGTCTAGCCATGTCAGCACTTCCAACGACGCAGAGCCAATGCCTTACGAGTAGGACGACCTTTACTGTCTTTCATTGGTCCCTCGACCCCCTCCATCCTTGCACAGAAGGAACGCTTACGTGGACCACCTCCGGGCTGTGGAGCTTTCAAGTTAGAACCAGTAGCTCTGTTGTACTTCCGTCTACCTTTAGCAGTAAGCCCGCCTTTTCGAGACTTCTCGCCTCTACCTATAGACAACGAGACACCCATCTTATTTCTTAGGAAACCCACGCTTCATATTAGCGTAAGCCTTAGCACTGACTGTAGATTTACTTTTACTTCTACTGATGCCTAAAGCTTTACGTTTTCGCATATTCTCATACAACCCCGGTTTCTTTTTATTCATCGTCTATTTCCTCATTAATATTTCCATCATACGATCCAGCTTACCGTTGACCTCGTTGATAGCTTGTTCTACTTTACCGATCCTACTTTCAACAGCAGCATCCCGCTCTCTCTGAGCAGCTAACTCCACTTCTATCTTTGTAAGTCGTTTATCACCAATGTCTAAGCGTTCGATAATACGTTTAATAATCCACCCGATCACACTCAGTGCAATGACAAGAGCGGTGTTAAGAAAACTGGAGAGGGAGTCGATCATCCGATTACAACTACTTTGATGTATTTAGATGCAAACGATACATTTGGGTTCATTGTACCAGTAGATGTTAATTCTAGATAACCCCCACTACCTAGTTGAAGTTCAACGGAATTTGTACCTAAGCTTTGTATTTGTGCGTTATAGCCAACTGTACCGCTAGAACCTATCTCAGCACCTCCTGCTATCAATCTTGAATTAGCACCTGCCGAACTGGTAGCAACAAATACTTGAACTGTTACATCATCTGTTCCTAAGTTGTGAGTAATTGTGTGAGTACTACCGTTTGCTACGGTTACAGCATCTATACTGCTTTGCCACCCTGTGCTGTATTTAGAAACCGCACCCACAGTTGCACTAGCACTTGCTACTACTTTTACATAATGCCCAGACCAACTCTCTCCACCCGCAAGACTTAAACCGGGTCCAGCCCCGGAGCTATTAATAGCAATCCAACCGTCTTGAAGTAGTTGTAATTCTAATGTCGTAGTAGTTAAATCTGTTATAGTAGCACCATATTCAGCACTAGCATTTGCGTGAAAGTAGTTTCTTACCTCTTTGGCATTTGTACCGCTACTATCATCCGCTACCCATATAGTAAGAGTTAAATTAGTAGTACCTAAGTTATGGGTAAAATCGAGCGTAGCCCCGTTAGCCACAGAGGTAGTACCATCAGTATTTACCCACCCACTACTCCAATTAGGAGTACCAGCAGAACCTCCTGTGCCGCTACTTGCCGCTGTAACTAATCCTTTAGCATTAACTGTTATATTAGCATTAGTGAAAGAACCTACATTACTATTAACAGTGGCAAGAGTAAGAGCAGTTGACCCCGTAGCGTCTCCAGTGTGTGTGGCGTTTGATACCTTTGCAGTGTTAGCAACTACAGCTGAGTTGTTCGCTACCTCTGCGTCGAAGTCTGAAATGGTCGCTGCAGTCTGTGTACCTGTGTGGTTAGCTCTGTTCTTTAGATTAGCGTCCGTATCGTTAGCAGTAGCACCGTCTGCTACATTTAATAACGTCCGTGCTTCAGTTGCCGTAAGTTCTTGAACATCAACACCCGCACCGTTGTCGTTACCAAGCAATACATTGTTAGCTGCTACATTCTGTAACTTTGCGTAGGTTATAGCGTCGTCTTCTATCTGAGCTGTAGCAAGCTGTACACCGGGAGGAGGAGAACCTGTAGCAAGAGCAGTAGTGATAGTGTCGTCTACATAGTTCTTATTAGCAACATCGGCATCAACAGTTGGGTCAGCCAAGTTAGTAATCTTATTACTACCCATGTTTAGCTCACCACTCATCGTATCACCTGCAACATCAACAAAGGTAGAGTCTGTATACGTCTTATTGGTCAGATCATTACCGCTTGACGGAGTAGCAGAGGATGTAACTTTGTTAGCACCCATATCGAGATTACCCGTCATGGTATCCCCAGCAACATCTACATAACGATTATCAGCGTATCCTTTGTTCACTGCGTCGTCGTCAGAGTCTGGATCAGCTACGTTCTCAAGCTTTAATCCGTCAGCATCGTAGTGATCGCCTCCTCTTTTTGTTAACGCTCCACCTGTGATACCTTCTTCTGATTCTTCAGCGAGATAACGGTTGTGGTTGTAGGAGTTGTCCAGTTCTGTCTCGGTCAGTACTGATCCGTTAGCAAAGTCAACAATTCCTTCATTAGCGTCGCTGTCCCGTAGTATTCGTACCTTTACATTGGAAGCTGGAGCAGTAACAAATCGTACAAGAGTGGTAGGAGAAGTCTCAACGGTGTAATCGGTGGTCAACGCTTTGCGTACCCACTTGTTTAATCCACCCGCTCCTTGTCCTTCATTGACTTCCACAGCAACGTGTGATGTCTTGATGTACGGGAATGAAAAGTTGAAGTCGGTCTCGCTACCGTCGCCTGTGTAATCTACGTAGGTGTTAGCCATGATGTTAAGTGTATATTATTAATTATTGAGTGAGAAGAGCAAGTCCTTAGTCAGCAAGAGTTACGGGAGCGTAAGGAGTTTTCTTTAATAATTCTTTCAACCTAGTATCTGGTTGCGTTTTTTTGTATTCTTCGACTGGCATTTCTGACGTTATTCTCTGTAATTGTTCAGCTGATGGAGTAGTAACTAAAAGAGCATTTCTTACCTTACGTTCTCTTTCTTGCTCAAGCAGCACTGGGTACTCCTCCCTCATCTTTTCGTAAGCTACTTTCTTATAACCGTTTAATACTTTTCTAAATGTAGATAACCTTACATCTTCCTGCTTAAAACCTTCAGGTGTTTTATTAGGGTCTAACTTAGTCGGAGTGGTTAACTGTCTAGCTAATACAACGGTAGCTTGTTGAGCTGTTAAACCATCAATTTTTTGATTCTTGTATATCTCTTGCCAACGCTCAAAAGCATCAATACGTGTTTCGGGGTGTATAATTTCCTGTAAGTCTATACCGTCCTTTATACTGGTACCACCATTAAAGTGATACTCTCCATCTAGTTCCAAAGCCACAGCCCAAGCTGCATTCCGCACCTCTTTTTTATTTTTTAAATCGATACTTTTAAATTTCTTAGCATCAAAACTTCTAAGACCGTTTTCATCTTGCACAACATAGTCATCTACGTCCATCAGTTGTTTACCCAGCTTGAACGGATTTATTAAGCTAATAGCTTGTGCTCTATCGGTCTTATGCAACTGCTGTGGTTCTCCCCACATATCTCTATGTACAGGAACTTCCTTAGCGATGCCTCCAATTCTTTTAGCGAGCATTTTAAGTATATCATCACTACGTCTTCTAAACTCGTCAGTAGCCATAGACATAGCATTCATAGCAGAAGGAACACCAGCACCCAACATACCTTTTAGTAACCGCATACGTTTAGCTTCTACAGCTTCTTCGGATTCGCTGGTAACTGTAATCAACTGCAATGCGTCACCTAAGTTTTTAAAGTAAGATTTATTACCTATGTTATTAGATACAACTAAAGCTAAGATGTTTAACGCAGACATAGCTTCTCTTTTCTGAGCCATACTACCTTTTGAAAGTGTGTGAGCATCTGCTACTATATTCATTACGGTTGCGAACGGTTCTAGTGCGGCTATGTCCTGACTTATAACACCGCCTTTACCATCTGGTATTCTTAACTCGTAATCGTTTAATCCTGTACCCGACTGTATATTCTCTCTTTTCTTCCAGTTCTGGGAAATCATACCTTCGTACAACCCAGCTTCAGCCATACCCCAAGCAGTTGCTATTATACCAGCACCTATTATTTGCCTACCTTTTGCACGAGCAGCTATAATTGGATCGTTACTATTTAAATCCTGTACTGTCTTAGACCAAATTTTGTCTGAGAATTTCTTTAATCCCGGCACATCAGCTAATGCAGAAGTAGTACTTAAACCTTCCCTTATAATATTCCTACCAGTTCTTTGGAACGGGTTGAGAATAGTTTTGAGAAGCGGAAATGTATTAAGCATATTTTCCAAACCTTTAACAGGTACTTCTAATGTGTTCATTTCAGCGAACTCTCCTAACTCATCTGTGAAAGTTATTTCTTTTACATTACGCTGAACATAATCTACAAAGTTACTAGTGGATTTATCCCAATTATTTTGTACGTAATTATCAATGTAAGAAGCTAAATCTTCTGCTTTAACCCCTTCTTTTTCTGCGTTCAAAACAGCTTGTCTTCTTACTTGGTCTTCAGTCATCAAGCGTGTGCCATCTTCGGTAAATACTTTATTTAAAAAACCTTTATAGTATTCATCAAAATTATCAGGCATCTCTTCGCCATTCAACTTAGCCATTCTCCAGTCGTAAGCAGCTTTAGACTTAGTCATGGCATGTGCTATCCTCATTCTTGATCTAGCATCGACAGCAGCCATAGCCTTACCCGGTACATCTATAAATTGACCTAAGTTCTCTAACGATTGTCCTAACGCACCTGAAAGACCTGTACGTTCCATTGATAACGCAGATTCGCCTACACGTTCAAAGTGTGACCTTAAATCAGATATACCACTCTTAAATGCTTTCTTTGCTTCTTGTAGTGCTATGTCATTAAACTCCCCATAAGAAGAAGCTACCCTACTCCAAAAGTTATAAGCCTCATCAAATTGTTGCTTAGTCATACCACGTCTCGCCCAAGGAGCTACAGCCATATACTTAGCACCTACCTTACCCATCCAAGAATTATAACGAGACATAACAGCATTACCTATACCTACTTTAATTAGAGTAGTGGGGGCAGATAACATGCTTGAATACAATACATCCATCCCTACATCTCTTACTTTAGTGTATATGTTACTACCTTGCTGGAAGTTTTTCTTTAAAGAGCTTTGGCTTTGGAATGCTTGTTGTTGGTCTAGTAATATCTTTTTTACTTCACTTACATCGTCAGCTTGTTGCACTGCTTTTAGTAAACGTTTTACGGCTTCTATATCACCGAAAGTCTTTACTTGTTTATCTAGTTCATCTGGAGTCATATCCTTAGAAGCTTTTAAACTGCTTACTAAGTTTTCCTCCATCTCAGTTTCAAGCTGCTCTATTTTAACTTCCAGCTGATCTTTGGTGTATTTTCTGGATTGAAGCAACCTACCAGCAGCACTACCTGTCTTCTTCCAGCCGAGCATTTGTGGTATCAGTTTATGAATAGATACCATTGCATCGTTTAGTTCTTGAGGATTATCAAAGTTCTTTTCTCTAGTAAGCTTTAATAAATCGTCGAAACCTTTAACCATAACAGCACCGTTAGCCGTCATCTGTATAGATAACTCATTTAAAGCATCAGCTACTTCTATGTTATCGCTTAGTTGAGAAGCGTTTAATACAAGAGCTAACTCATCACCAGCTTCAGTACCTAATCTACGATCCAACTCTCTTTGTACTTTAGATAAATATTCAAGCTGAGATTCACGACTTCCTTTTATTTTTTCTAAGTCTTCTTTGATAGCATCCTGTACGGCATTTACTAATCTTTGTTTTTCTCCGTCATCAGTGAGCAGCCGTGCTTTTATCTCGTCTTCAGTATCCATCAACTTACCAGTCTCAGGATCAACCTCACGAGTTCCACCGCCAGCCATGAAGTCATCTAATGCTTCTCTAGCTTGTTGTTTTACTTCAGCTTCAGGCTTCTCAGCTACAACAGGTTCTTCTACTTTAGCTGTAGGTATGTCACTTTCTTTCAATGCTTGAGCAGCTTTACTTTCCTGCCACTCTTTAGCGAATAACTCAAAAGATTCTACTTGTTGTTGCTCTTGTTCTTCTAGCTGATCGATAGCTCTTTGCAGTATCTTATCTTCTGGTTCTCTGAGTTCTTCTAACTGCTTTTCCAGCTTTGCAATCTTAGCTTCGTGTCCTTTTAAACCACGGGCTTGTCCTTGCTTCTTTAATCTAGCTACTTCTTTCTTAGCACCTTTTAATTCGTCCTTGATTGCTTTTCTAAGTATAGCTGCTGGTTTTTCTTTCGGATCGTATTTAACCAAAGCAGATTCCAAGCGACCTAATACAGAACCAATAGTAGCACCACCAGCTGTAGTTAAAGCAAGTTCAGTTCCTGATATTTCATCTCTTTTTCCGTATAGTATCTCAAGACCTTGGTGTGTTAAATTTTCTCCAGCTCCCATAACAGCACCCTCGAAACCTCTAAGCACTGTAGTAGCTGCTGCACTCATCTTCTTAGTTGGTCCTAAACCGGGAACCATACCCCAAGCAGTTGCAGCTGCCGCTTCTTGATACGAGGTTTCATCTTGGTGTCCGTATCCTATACGCATCTGCTGTGCCCACATATTAGCTACGCCAGAGTTTAATCCCAACGCACTAAAATAAAGCGGCCTTGAACCGGGCACTGGCGATACCAATAAAGGTGATGTAACTATAGCTTGTGTCATAGGCATCCCTATCTCGACTGTTAATGGAGCTATAGTTTCGTATGCCTGTTGTATCTTACCTGTGAAACCTTCATAATAAGGATTAGGTATAAGACCCGCCCTCACCATCTTCATTGTTTCAAGCCTAGCATCTTCCATAGCCTCAGTTGAGAACGGATCGCCTTTAGCTAAACGCTGTGCAATGCTGTGAGTAAAGGGACTTTCGGGAGGTAAGTTTGTTATCTGTGAAGCTCTTTCAAGAATACGCTCACCTTCATTATATAACGCCCTTACTCCGTGTTTTGGTAAAGTAGTTGGAAGTTGTATTTTATCAGAAGTAGGGGCACCGGGTCGAGGTCTACTGGGTATAACGCCTTCAGGTGTAGCTTCTATCTGATCTTGTCTAGTAAGTGGATCAACAGGCTTCTGAGTACGTACACCCTCAACCATACGTTGTTCAGCCTCTTTAAGAATAGGAGTAGTAACTTCTTTAGTTAGTTTCTGCTTTTCTTCTTCGGAGATAATTTTATCTTCTTTGTCCATATGTGCTTTATTTAAGATAAACTGTTTGTGCTAGGATAATAGAATCATTCACCCAACCTTCAAATTGTTTTTCTGCTATGGTGTCTTGGTTTTCTTGTATGTAAGTTTTAGCTTCTTCAATAGTTCTACCTAAACCAATTTGTTTATTGAACTCAACTTCAAGCTTATTTCTTAATATCCTATCAAAAGTTCTATATTGTCTATTAACAAACATCTTGGCTTTAGCTTCGCCTACTTTTGATTTTATACGATCATATATAGATGTTGTCATCCCAGCTTCAGTTTCTGCCTTATCTAAAGTTATAGTAGAAAAATAATTCTTTACTGTGTTTTTATCTAGGACATCAGTTAGTTTTTTATCTTTCCTAAAACCAGTTATAATTTCTTCATATGAGTTCTTTAAGTCGATATAACTAGGATTCTTAATAACTTGTACATCGAAGTCTCTGGAGTTTTCTAATCTAGTATTTAACTTATCGTAATCAGATGGTGTTATACTGCCTGAATCTACTGCTTTATTTAACTCTTCTTTAGTAGTATCTAAATCTCTACCCTGTTCAATGTTTCTAACGAAATCATCAAACACCACTTTAGTAGCTTCGTCTCTTAACTTATTAGCGTTAGCCCAACTTCCTTGAATATCAGCTATCAACTGATCTCTTTTGTGGTGTGGCACTAATTCTACAGCCCTAGCCATCTGAGTCATTAAAGTATCCTTTGACACGCTCCCCGTATCTTTGACTTCTTTATAAAAAACATCAGTTACATCAAACTTAACTTCTTCAAATTGTATATTGATTGCTTCCTTAGCTTTGTTCTCTAAAGTAGCTCTACGACCCTCAACGTAACCAACGAAATCACTGATAGCATTTCCAGTATCAGCGTCTGCAAACTTTATACCGCCACCTAAATCTAACTCTCTTAAATCTTCTACGAAGTCTAGTACCTCTGTGGGTGTGTAGTCACCTGTAGTTAGCCCTTCTTTTAAATCTTCTTTGATTAAATTATCCCAAGCAAATTTCCTAGAACCTTTAAATATACCAGCCGGATGATTTATCCAATTAACTACACTAGGGTCATTAATATCCAACTCACCTACTATAGCTTGTTTAATAGAATCTCTACCTAATTCCAACCAATTACGACGACCGTCTTCAATATCTATTTGGTCTAATCTATCTTGTACTTTATTTCTAAATTCATCTTCTACTTTAAAAAGATGCTCCAATACGGAGTCCCGAACTAATGGTGATTGAAGCTCCTCTCTTTGCAGAAACTGCTCTCTTTGTTTTAATATAGCTACTTCAGGATCGGTGGTTTGTTGTAGTAGTTCTGGGTTTAAAAGAGTAGCTCTATAATCTCTATTAGCTAATACTTGAGCTTTAGCTCTCATCGCCCCGATCATTCTTATAGCGTTAGCTTCCTCTGGTAGTTCTCCTTTTTCAGCAAGACTTCTAGCCTGTTTTTCAAAGCTTTTTAATTGTGCTGTCATGCCTGTCGGATCAAGTTGAAACGCCTTCTCACCTTCAGCAAGCATGGCTTTTTCAAACGCTTGTTGTTGTTCTCTTTGTATCCGTCTTATATTACCAAACTCAGAAAGTATAGGGTTTACTTGTGATAACGCATCAGCCAAGTCCATCAACTTATTCCGACCAGCCCGTTGAACTTGCACGGCGTACTGACCGCCCCGTTGAATAGTCGGCTGAATGCCGGGAACTGCGTCCCCCAACCCTTGTACTTGTACTCGTTCTTTAGCCATAATTATTTCTTTAAAGCGAGTCCAGTCCTATATCCTTCAAGACTTCCACGAACAGTGCTTAATGCACCACTAAGAAAGCTAGGTTGTTCTATAGGTTGTGACAATCCGATCTGACGCTGTTGCGTAGCAAACCCTGCTTGTTCAAGACCTAATCCTGTAGCGATACCACTGAGTTCTTGTTGTCGTAAAGTAGCAGCTCTGTACCCAGCTTCCTGTCTCATATAGTCGTCCATCAATGCCTGTACAGAAGCACCCGCTACTCCAGCTTCTCCAGCAGATACTCTAGCTCTAGCAAGTGCAGCTTGTGACTTACGACTTACTTGTTCAAGTTCCCGCCCTACTGCCTCTTGCTCTTGTGCTTGACGCATACGAAGAGAAGTTTGTTCTTGTTGGAAGCGTTGACGCTCTGCTGCTTGTGCTTGGGCTTGATACCTTTGTTGTGCTTTAGCTTGTTGCCTAGCACCTGCATATTGTACACCAGATGATAATCCACCTATGACTGCGGTTGCTATCGGTATTGCTGCTGGGTGACACATATCAATTACTTCCTCTCTAATATAAATGACAGATAGCCTTCGTACTGACAATCGCTAAACTCAGCACCTAACCACTTCAACCATTTGTAGCTCAACGTGTTACTCTTCATAACAAAGTTAGTGAGATAATCAAAACCATCTAACAACCCCAGCATCCGTTCCTTTGAGTGCTTCAAGAAGAACTTCTTAATCCTTGGTAATCTTCTAGTACCTAATAACCAAGCACTTCCGATATTAGTACCTTTGATAGGAGCTACTCCGAATGAACAGTATAGATTGTTGTACTCATCTTTCACGCTGTAACACTTTGTACTACAAGCGTAAGACATAACAACAGCGTCTCGTGGGTGGTGCATAAGTCCGAGTATCTCTAACATATCTTCCTCCCGCAGGTCTTCATACAGATCAACTGCATCCATATCACCGTGTGCTTCATCTATCCTAAGCTCCATATCTTCTACTTCTCGATGCTACCATAGATTCAAACTCTGCAGCTAATAACTTAACTGGCAATGCTGAACTGCTCTTTACTTCAATCGTTGCTTCTTCTGGTCGGCACTGCACACCAAACCTAAAGTGTCCACTCTCAGGGGTAAACCGATCAAGGGTAGATATAGAAGATAACAAAGTAGGATTGTATATGTAGGTGTAAGTATCTCTGAATCGTGGCGTTACTTCTACTGTGAAGTGTCCACTGTCAGCGTACTCTATGCTACCGTTACGTATGTTTTGAAAGGTGTAATCAGAAGCTGACTTTCCTCCTCTTTCTGTTGGTTGTTTCAACGCTTGGTTAGAGAACCTGTACAACATATTGTACGGCTTACCCACTACAAAGTAATCGTCTTTATTGTATAATACACCAGCATCAGACCAATTAGGAGCAGATGGTACATCCGTAGAAGCTGACCACTTAGCACTTACTCCCGGTGTATCAGAAGCTGAAGATGTATGAGTCTCTACACATTTATAGATCGTACCGCTATGCTTAACATAACTAGCTAAGAATCCTTCGATCTCAACAGAGCTGGTACTAGGTGCTGCTACAACATTACGTTCTGATCCACCCTTAGTAAATACTGTGGTGTTTGTAGTGGTAACACTAAATGGTATACCTGATATAGTAGTACGATTAGTTTGTGAGTCGTAGCTAACGGTAGGTACTGATCCGTCCACTCTGTTATCTAATAACAATGTATAGTCCAATCCCTCATCTGTCAGAGCGTTCTCAACTGGCATCTCTACCAACTGTTGACCATTAAGTATCAAGTATAACGTACTGTCTATAAAGTCAAAGCCTGTAACATTGTCGTCAAACTCCCACTTCTGCCAAGCACTCTGTATCTTTTCCTTACCGCTCCAGAAATACTTATATACATACAACGTCTTTAAGTCTGTAGCATTTTGCAACAACACCATAGACTCAGAAGCAGACCCAGCCATAGCTCGTATGTCAGATGGTATATACTTTGGTATTTGTGATGTTATCTCTTCTGCTTCAAATACTTCCGTGTTGTTATCTACAAAGTATTCAAACACTCCTTCGTACTGTCCCCTCTTAAATGGGAAGTATATATAACTACCTAGTGCTAATGGATTGATACCATCTGTTATATCGTACTCAGTAACAGGAGATATAGCTACAGTCTTAGGACTTAATATGTCTGCTCCACGTAATACAAACTGCGAGTTATTACTGAATAACATCAGCTTCTCTTGGAATGGTAGAGCGTGTTGAAGAACTGCTACCTTTGTATGGCTAAGTCCTACATCTATAGGTGCACTGTCTAACAGTTGTTGTGTGGTAGTACGGAAGAAATTAAAGTATTCATCTGCTTCACTGAACACAACAGCAGTATCTGTGAGAAATCCTAAACGGTTCTTAAAAAAGAATACATCATTGATTGTACTACCTACAAAAGATGGGAAGGGATTAGTGAAGTCGTCACCTGCTTGTCTAGTAGCGTAGCCTGATCCAATGATTTGATAATTCTTATCTGTTACCCAGTTATTAGCGGAAGTAACAGCAGTAGTCACAACCCAATAGTCTTCCCAATCTGCTCCTGTACCGGGTTCTGTAGATACTGATGATATATGATCTTCTATTAAATTATAAAAAGTACCACCATTCTTAACAACATTAGCGTATTCATTAGGAGATTGTAGAGTAAATCTTTCGACATATCCTTCCGCATTGTATGAATCAGCTACTAGAACGATAGGCATAGTCTCTGACTTTATTCGTGTCTTTATACCTTCTAGTTCTTTTGCGGACTCAATACCAGCACGCCATCCGACTATTTCTACCCAACTACCTTCACCGTAATCTTCTCTATCTTTTGTTTGGAACATTACATAGTAGTCGTCTTGGTTTATATCAGCATCACCTCGTACCTTAATTTTAAATCTATCAAAGCATCTCTTAGGTAAGTCTGTTATACTAGCTACTTCTTTATAAGCTACTCCCAAACCTTCGTTAGCTAATCCATCTTCTGTTCGTATACTAAAGTCAGATGTACCTTTAATTCTTATAACAGCACCTTGACGATCTATTGAATAATTAGTACCACTAGCTGGAACATTAGGTGTAGCACTAGGCAAAGTAATGCCGGGATTAACAACATTATCACTGTAATCTGTTATTGTTCTTACTGGTGGTTTACCCCTATCCTTACCCCAACTACTATAATTAGCTATCGAAAAGCTATGCTGTCTTATAGTAAATACAAAAGGATTATCGAAAGTACCGGGAGTTGTTTGAGTATTGTCGTAACCCGTCCCTTGGTGTGTTAGGGAATAAGACTGTACTCCTCCTCCACTTATAACAAGAGTACCTTTTGCCCCGTATCCTATCTTGTTAGATAAGTCAGGAAGACCTGTCAGAGAACTTGGGTTTTGGTCCTGATATTGCTCTATAAAGAACTCATAGTATAAAGCTCCTGATGATTGATAGCCTCCTGATTTTGTGTCAGGAAGATTTGTACTTCCTGTTATAGTAATTCCATTAACGATCCCATCTGACCCTACATAAGCCTTTAATTGATGCTCTAAATCTTCAGCTATTATTTCAGTATCTGCGTGTTCTCCTGTGCTTGAGCTCCCGCTTTCATAAGTGTGACCACTAGGCGGTGTTTTATTACTTGTATTAACAGCACCTGTATCATGTGGTACTACTTTACCGTCTAAGTATACATCGTATGTTTTCTCGTAATCTCCAAGCTTAACAAATACTAAAGCTTCATACTCTCCATCGTCGTTTCTTACATCCTTAGATATAGTATCAGCGGATGAATCGACTTGTACGGTCTTCTCTTTGTTAACAATAAATGTGTAGTCAGCTACTGTTAAAGCTCTTAATTGTTTTAAAGGATCAGTCAATCCACCTAAATATGTTTGTGCTAAGGATGTAGTAGTAACAGGAATACTAGTACCTATTGATAAGTTAATAACACCAACTGTAGGAGTACCACCACCCAACGATACCTGTACACAATACTTGTTCTGCTCATCTCTCTTTACGAAATGTGTAAACAACTTATCGCTATCACTTACAGTACTGTCGTTAAACTGATTAACCCATCTAGTATTCGGACGCTTTACTAATCCTTCAACAACAGTAGACCAAGCATTAATCTGCTCATCACACTGACCGGGATAACGAAGATTGTCTGGTTGTTGTGATACCCCTTGTGCGAGGTTCGGTACGCTTGTTACTAACAGAGGCATATCGCTTATCGGTCTATTACTCTAAGTACGCTGTAGTTATCAAAGATAGTACGGTCAGCATTCTCAGAGTCGCTATCAATCGCACGAGCTTTCGCTTCTACTTCTTCCCTTAAGGTAAACCCTTCGATCTCACGGTTACCAATAAATCGATTAGCAAATATACGAGCTGCTTTTACCGTTACATAATGTCTGATCTGCTCTGGCAAATCTTCAAACTCTAATTCAAAAGTGATCGTTCCTTTTACGTTCTGCGTCCACACCTCAGTATGGTTCTTTCTGTCGTATAGTTTTAATCCACGCTGTACAGGGTCTGTGTCTGTATATAACAATGGATCAAGGTCGAACTTCAATGTGTTATTCGGAAGTGTGATCTTACTGGTATTACTGTCAGGAGTAAGTTCGTATTCGTGTTCTGTATTGCAGTGCCAACCTTCCGACTGTACAGCTCTGCTTGTTTCATCCAATGTAGATATTGCTTGTATAGCTGTTATAGGTAGGCTTGTTTGTCCTGTTATCGTATTGACGGGTGATTCTCCGATGACGCTAATCATCGTGTTAACAGCTTCTAATTTAGTCGTCAGTGCCATAGCTATACATATAAAAAATAATCAGTGGAGGGGAGCGGAACGAATCACAGACCTCCCCAACACCGAGAGAAGAGCGTTACGCAATCAGTTCGATAGCACACTCAGGACGGAGAACTCCGTGACCCATAGCATACTTAGCGACAAACAACGTACCTTGACGCTCGATCTGATACTCCGATTCGGTAGCAAGATCAAGCAGTTTAACAGTTCCTACAGCAGCAGAATGAGAAACAATACCTTTAGTGGTGGTGAAGTTTCCGTTGTATCCTACTCCGTTACCGCCAAACACATCGTTGTTAGACTCACCGTCGCCAGTAG
>Ga0196897_1000022_pt1 | contig 17684 bp, 18 predicted proteins | sample VirMetDEL_Aug_31_FD_169092 | JGI IMG/M metagenome (GOLD analysis project Ga0196897, IMG submission 169092) | Aqueous microbial communities from the Delaware River and Bay under freshwater to marine salinity gradient to study organic matter... | ecosystem: Environmental > Aquatic > Marine >... | reverse complement strand
AATGTTAGAAATTAAAATAAACGAAATGGAAGCACAAGCTGCATCATCTCGTGGCTATGTTGAAGGTGCAGTTCGCAAGCTAAACTTCTTTAGTAATCAGTATGAAAATCTAATGACAAAGATTGGTAAAGAAGAACTAACCGAAGAAGATTATGAACGTGAAGAGGTCAAGTATCACATTATGACCTGTATGAAACAAGCTTTAAATGCAGCACGTAGTCGTGGTGGTAACATCGACGAAGGTAACCTGATCTATGTGTTTGATCTGGGCATCAACGCAGCACAGGCGCAAGCAGAAGTTTACTCTTACCTTCAATGGGAGAACGAACTAATCAAACAAGGCAAGGCACCAGAGCATCACCACACAGTTGCATGGTTAGAAGGTTGTGCAGAAAAATGGGCAGACTGTCCATCTAAATTTGCAGAAAGTCGGGGGTTTAACTTGTTAGATGAAACGTCACTAACTAACACACCACAATTAGAGGATAAAACTAATGGCTCATAAATTAGTAAAGTATAGACTTGAAGATGATGGAACCATTCCAAATTGGCTAACATTTGGTGTTCCACAATCAACAAGTGGTATGTATCCAGTTAAAGACCCAGACACAGCATCACCGCAAGATTGGATTATGATTGGCATTTCTGCAAGTGGTGCAAGTATTGCTAATGCAATAGAAGAAATTACAAGTCAATCTGACTTAGAAAATTATTTATCAACACAAGCAACAGCGAATAGTTGGACAGACCTAGACCCAGATGATCCAAATGCAACAGTTGACTTTGATGCGGCTGCACATGCACAACGTGTGTGGGATGATCTTACAGCCTTGAACAGTTAAGTTAAACTTGACAAATTTAGATTTATGAGTTAAACTATGAGTGAAGTAAAACTTTCCCCAGATGAACTAGAAGCTATGCTAGATCGTGCAGCTAGACGTGGAGCTAAAGAAGCTTTACGTTCTATTGGTCTACTTGATGATGATGCACACAAAGACATTACAGAGATGCGTAGCTTACTAGAAGCTTGGCGGGATACTCGTAGGTCTGTTTGGGCAACAATAACAAAATTAGTCACTGTCGGCGTACTGACATTTATAGCTGGTGCAGTGTGGATGACAATGAGTAAATAAGGAATAGTAATATGGCATCAGCATATGAAGCATATCTACAGCTACAGCAAGCATTAAATGCATCTGGAGCAGAACAACAAGCTCTTGTTAATGAAGCAAAAGCTACGTTAGAAGCATCTGTAAATCCTGCCGAAACTACAGTTACATCAAGTAGTGTACCTGCATGGGTAGACCCTGATTATAGCTATAATGTGGACAAACCACGTAAGCCCAACATGCGTGAGATGATGGAGCTTATTGCAGGTAGAAGTGTAGAAGAACTTTATGCTGATCCTAACTCTAATTGGCAAGACATATCAAGACAAGCATCTAATTTATTATATGGCTCTGTAGGTTCTAATGAAGATACCCGTGATTTTTTAGCTATCACTGCTGCAGCTACTGACCCTAACACAGGAGAGTTAGATGCTAAAAAGTTTGTAGCCGCTACACAAATTGCTACATCACAAATGTACGGTGGCACTACAGTTAAGTATCAATCAGGTGGTTATGAAACAGATGAAGCAGGTAACACTGTAGTAGATAACAATGGTAATCCTGTTGAGCTACCACCTAGAGCATATATTGTTGGTGGAAATGGTACTATCTTACGTGGTTTCAATATTAATAACGTAGATAGAATGACAGAAGAATTAACTTCGTTTGGTGTACAAACTGTAGATTGGGTTGGCGATCTTATGAATGCTATGCAACAATCTGGTAGTTTTGATCAAGTGCAAATGCAACGTAACTTAAAACTACTAGGTGATTTGCAGAATACGTATAACCCTTGGGCTGATTATCAAGACATTTGGGGAATGGAAGGTTTAACTACTGGTGTTGCACCTACAGTTGATAACTTTCAAGTTGTGACAGGTAAAACACTTAGTGGTACAGCAGCAGGTACTGAAACAACACAAGTTGGTACGGAAGCTACACAAGTAACGGGTGACCAAACACAACAACAGACAACTAGTACGGATGCAGTAGCACAGGCTGCTAATCAAGCTATACAGACACCACAAGATTTACCTCAAACCGTATCTTACCAAATGCCACAAGGTTATCAAGGTTCGGGGTTTATGCCTACGTACATGGATCAAACAACTATGGGCATGACGCCAACTACTATGATACCTATGACAGGTACATTTACTAAACCTGTAGGTACGAGCATGTTGGACACACAACCATCACAGACATATACTATTGGTCAGACAACTACACCTACACCACAGGCTCCTGCACAACAGTCCTATGATGTACGTATGTATCGTAATAATGCTGGCATGACTACAAGTATTACATTTGTAAATGGTCAACCGCAGACACCAATTCCCTCTGGGTTCTATCCTGTAGATCAACAACCTGCAGGGCAGATGCCGTATCAACCACAGGTTCCTCAAGTGCAAACACCTATACCTCAACCAGTAACGGGCTATACGCCCCAGTTTATGAATCAAGGCGGCATCGTACCACCTATGCCTACACCTTCAGGTAATAAGTTTGGTGGATTTAAACCAGAAGCATTGCAACGTATTGCACAAAACCTTGGTTACTCAGGTGACATGGGTGGCTTTGGTCAATACTTGAATGACAACCCAGATAAAAAACAAAAGATGGATAACTATACTGCTCGTGCTCGTCAAATGGCAGAGGGTGGTATGGTTAAAAAGTACGAAGAAGGTGGGGATGTTACTACTGTATCATTAGAGCAGTATGATCCTCGTGCACTAAATCAACAGTACATTCCACAACAACCTGATTATACTGGTCAAGATATTACTCAGGTACAAGCTGCACTAGCTAAAACTCCAGGGTTACCTACTGGTGCAACTGTGGTTCCTGTTGGTACTCAGGTAACTGCAGATCAACTTGTATCTCCTTACTCAGGCCAAGTGGCTGGTTCTGTAGCACTGCCTACTGCATTAGCTGCAACTGAACAAGCTATGATGCCTGTAACAGGAGGGGCAACATTGATGTCTCCTGTAGAAGCTGCAGGTGCTATTGGTGCAACTGTAGATCAAACACAAGCTGCACAACTAGAGCAAGTAGCACAGATAGATGCTGCACAATTAGAAGAAAGTAGCCTATCACAATTAAAAGCCGCACAAGGTACTGGCATTGCTATGGACAACCCTGTTCAAAGGGAAATCCAAGATGGTGAACTTATATCTGGTGTAGCTAACGCTGAAAAAGCTGCAGAATTTACTGAACAAATTGAAGCTGCAACTGCACAACCATCTACTAAAGCTACAGTAGCAGGACAATTAGAAGGTTTAATGCAACAGTTTGAAGGTGGTGATAATCCACCTTGGGCTGCAGCATCTATGCGTAATGCAATGGCTACATTGTCTGCACGTGGTTTGGGAGCATCTAGCTTGGCAGGTCAAGCTGTAATTCAAGCTGCTATGGAAGCTGCATTGCCTATCGCACAAATGGATGCACAGACACAGGCACAGTTTGAATCACAGAACTTGTCTAACCGTCAACAACGTGCTGTACTTGCTGCACAACAACGTGCACAGTTCTTGGGACAAGAGTTTGACCAAGCATTCCAAGCTCGTGTAATTCAAGCAGCTAAGGTTAGTGATGTTGCAAACATGAACTTTACTGCTGAACAACAAGTAGCATTAGAGAACTCACGTATTGCAAATACTATGAACCTAACTAACCTGTCTAATCAACAGGCTATGGTAATGGCAGAGGCATCTGCACTAGCCAACTTGGACATGGCTAACCTAAACAATCGTCAGCAAGCTGCTGTACAGAATGCTCAGAACTTTTTGCAAGCTGATCTTACTAACTTGTCTAATCAACAACAGACAGAATTGTTTAAGGCGCAACAACGTGTTCAAGCATTGTTTACTGATCAAGCTGCAATTAACGCTGCACAACAGTTTAATGCTACATCACAGAACCAAGTTGATCAGTTCTTTGCAAGTTTGCAGAGTAACACTGCACAGTTTAATGCTTCACAAGCTAATGCACAAGCACAGTTTAATGCAGGTCAGGTCAATGTTATTGAACGTTTCAATGCTGAGATTAACAACCAACGTGATCAGTTCAATGCACAGAACCGTTTGATCATTGACCAGTCGAATGCACAGTGGCGTAGAGAGATTGCAACTGCAGACACTGCAGCGGTTAACCGTGCTAACGAAATCAATGCACAGGCATTGCTAGGTTACTCACAGCAAGCATATAACAACTTGTGGAACTACTATGCCGATAACATGGAATGGGCATGGACATCTGCAGAGAATGAACGTCAACGTTACATGAACTTGGCTATTACTAAGATGCAAGGTGACACAAGTATGGCACTAGCCGATGCTAAAGCTGACTACGAATCATCTGCAGGTTTTGGTCAATTGATTGGTAAAATCTTAACAACAGATTTGAGTGACACACTAGCAGGTTCTATCTTTGGTGGACTATTTTAAGGAAATATAAAATGTTTAATCCCGCATTAAAAGCATACAGAAACTTACAAATACCTACGAATAATACTCCTACTAAGCCTAGTGGTGGATTGTTAGCTAGGGATATGACACCTAAAAATGATACAGCTAATATGGAACCACGTCAACGTGTTGCCAGTTATGTAGCAGAGATACGTAAAGTAAGACAAGGATTAAACAATGGCTGATACACCACAAGTTATGATTGATGCCCCTATTGCAGGGCAATCACTTACTGCAGAGCTAGGTAGTAGGCCGTGGCAGCAACCTCCACAGTATACTACTGTAGAAGAAGCACTTGATTACTACATCCCACGTATCTTGGAGCCTACACTTCAAGACGATCTTATGAACGTGATTGAACTAGGCATACCTTTAACAACAATTGCAGATACCTTACAAACAGGTGGGGCAATGGAAGGTAAACATACTCTTGATGTTGGCTTATTAATAATTCCTGTACTTATTGAAACACTTGCTTACTTAGCAGAAGAGCAAGGCATTGATTATGTAATGGGTACAGATATTGAAACAGATGATAAGCCTTCAAGTTCAGCAGTTGCTCTTGCTATCAAAAAGATTAAAGCTAAGAGTAATGAACCTGTAGAGGAAGAGCCTGAAGAACAGATGGAAATGGAACTAGAAGAACCTTCTGGTGGTTTAATGTCTAGGAGAACAGTATAATGGCTTTTAATTTTGGTGCCTTTGTAGGTGGTATGTCACGCCAGATTGTAGCTGACATTGAACGTGAAGAAGAATATGAACTAAAGATGAAACAGATAGCCGAAACAGAGGCTATGCGTCAACGTGCTGCACGTGCAGGTGAACGTAAAAAGAAGCAAGCTGCTCTTGAAGCATCTGTAGGTGCACTAAAGTTTCTTGGTTATAGTGATCAGGCTGCTGCAGCTATTGCACGTCAAGGTGAGTATGCTGTAGGACTTGCACAGAACATTGGTGAACAGGCAATGAAGAAAGGTGTTGATGTAAACACTATCTATAATATGCCTAACATTGATTCTGATTTAGAAGTTGGTAGCAAAGACATGACCGAAACTGTTAATGCAGCCAAAGCTGATGCACCTAAGATTTCTACAGGTGTAATGGGCTTGGACACTGAAGCTTATCAAAACTTGTTTGCTGAACCCGATAAAATTGAAAGCTCATATAGTGCACGACTAGCTGTAATCTCACAGAAACTGGCACGTAATCCTAACCGTGCAGATGCTGATGCATTGAAGACTGAACAGACACAACTGTTTGCTGACTTACGTAAGATGAAAGAAGCTGAACGTGAAGAAAAAGGTACAGTGACACCTTCGTTTGATCTAGGTTCTATTACATCAAACACTAATGAGATTCGTCGTGGTCAGTTAAATCGTTATGGTTTTGAAGTTGGTGTTGATGGTGCTATTGAAAACCTTACTGAAGGTAATATGCATAGGGCTGACCTTGCGGAACTTGAAGTAGCTAATCAGTTGAATACTCGTAACCAAGGTATTGAAGACCCTAATATGACACTAGCTGCGCAAGGCATACGTGAATCTGCTGTACGTAACTTGAATGAATACGGATGGAATACATACTATAATAAAAAAGATCGTTTAAAAGAAGCACCATCTAACGAAGCTTTTGTTTCTAGTATGAAACAAGGAGAGTATCGTCAAGGTCAAGTTGTTACAGTTGGCAACAAAGTAATTCTTTATACAGGTGTTCCTGACTATCGTACAGGGCAACCCTTTATTGTTTTGACACCAGATATGGATATGTAAATGGCAGATTCAGCATTGCAATTCCTTAACGATTACGATGAAGGAAGTGCAGACGAACAAACATTAGTAGTGCCAGAGCAACCTGTTACACAGGCGCAGCCAGTTGAGGTTGACAGTGCTCTTGACTTTTTAAATAAACAAGATGCTACTACGGACGTAAAGACAGAAGTGGAATCTTTACCTGACGAAGAACCAGAAGAAGTTCTTGCTCCTGAAGATGATCCTAAATACGTAGAGTATTATGCTAAACGTTTACAGCCTGTGCCTGATGGTGCTGTACCTTTTCAAGAGTATATACAGGATGACCGTACACGATTAGAAAAAACACGTGAAGAGTTTTCTTTTGTTGAAGATTTATCAGAAGAAGAATTAGAATACTTCGGTGACGTAATGACTAAAGCACTACGTGAGGGTGAATCCATGCGTGGTGCTGATCCTATTTCATTTGGGCTTAGTTACTTACCACCAAAAACATTACTAAAAATAGCAGAAACATTTAGTAAAATAGGTGCTGGTGCTACTGATCAGTTAGAGAATGCACTAACACAACTACAAGAAACAAGCCCTATGGCATTTACTGCTATAGATAAAGTCGTAGCAGGTGGTAGGTATGCAGAAACTAAAGACCCTGCAAAATTAGCAGATGATATTGCTGATATATACGGTACGGCAGGAGAGTTTTTAGAAACAGTACCTGCTGTTGGTACATTGATGGCTTCGTATAATAACATTATCAATACACGTAGTCGTATGCCACGTAATTTAAATAAAGGTGTGGCAAAAGAAAAGAAAGAAATTGCACGTGCTAATCGTTACAATCCAAAGGGTGCAGAGCTTGCAACTATGGAGACTGCAGAACAGGCACGTATTGCTGCACGTGAAGCTGCTGAAGCTAACCGTGACATATCTAATCAGCTTATTCGTGAGTTTGAAGAAAAGACTGGCAAGACAATATCTAAAGAACAAGGTGATAATCTTGTACTTGATCCTGATCTTGCTCGTGAAGCAGGACGTGAGACTGCACGTGAGATAACGGAACGTGATGGTGATCTGTTTGATCTAGCACTAGGTGATGATGTTATCACATCCCCTATTCTTAGCCCAGACAAGTTTGATGGTATCGTAGCTATTGCCTCTGATCTAAAGAGAGCATACCCTGAGTCGTTTAATAATAACAAAACTGTTATTGACAACCTATTTGAATTAACAGTCAACAAAGATTTGATTGCTGGTCAAGAGTTAATTGATTCATTAAACAAATATGGCCTGTCATTTGAAGATTATGTATTGACTGTCGTAGGATCAGGCTCTGATGCAGGTAGATTGCTACAGAAACTTGGGCAGATTAAACGTGTAAAGCCTAAGAATGTAGCAGATGCAGATGATGCAGCTAAGAAAGCTCGTGAAGCTGGTGACTTTCGTAAAGGTGTGATGCGTGTAGAGAACATTCGTCGTGGATTACTTGTGTCGCAGATTGCAACTGCCGCACGTAACCTTACATCAGGTGTTATTCGTGCACCTATGGAAGGGCTAGGCAATGTCATGGACAGTGCTATCTATGCGGCACAGAAAAAAGGACCAGTGTCTGGTGCACTAGAGCTATTCTCTGGGGACAATTGGAGTGGTAGCTTTAGTAACATGAAGTACATGTTCTCTCGTCCTGATGTTGCAAAGGGATACACCGACTTAATACTTGGTGCACCTGAGTTATCTAAACAGTTTGATAACATGTTTAATAACATTAACGAAATACAAAAGCTAACAGGACGTGGTACTGGTACAAAGTTAGATAAAGTAATGTCAGGCATGGAAGATGTTGTCGATGTACTGAACACACCTAACCGTTGGCAGGAATATCTCATTCGTCGTGGTCAGTTCTTTGGTGAACTAGAACGTTTAGTTAAACGTGAGTATGATGTTGACCTGATAGACACTCTTAATGAAGGTAAACTACAAGACCTATTGAATGATGCATCTACCATTCGTCCAGAGGGATCACCTAGTTTTGTGTCTCTTGTAGATGATGCCGTAACAAAAGCTCTTGATGTTACCTATGCTAAACAACCTGAGATACCAGTGTTCCGTAGTGTATCTAGCTTCATTACACGTAATGGTTTAACTACTATCATGCCATTCCCTCGTTTCATGTTCAACAGTATGGAACTGATGGGACAATATGCAGGTGGTGCATCAATACCATTGACCCGTAAGATGGCAAGTGTAGTGATGAAGGGCCAACGTGGTCCACTTACATCTAAAGATCGTCAACGTATTACACGTAACCTCATGGGTATGGCTGCTGTAGGTGCTGCATATTGGTATCGTTCATCAGAGAATGCCCCACCCGAATATAATCAAGTGGCTGTAGGTACAGATGCACAGATGGACACTACACCTACATATCCTATGGCACACTTCTTGTACCTTGGTGAAGCAACTAAACGTATGGGTGACGGTACATTTGATGATTGGTTTGATTCACAAGAGTTTGTTGAGCTATTCACAGGCAGTAACTTCCGTACAGGTGTGGGTAATTCTATACTTGAAGAAGTTGCACAGATGGCAGATGCTACTGACCTAACTGCAGGTGCTGCCACAGGCCGTGCATTGGGCCGTACACTAGGCAATTACTTATCCACGTGGGCTGTACCCTTCGGACAGATTATTGATGCTCAGAGGGCTGCAGGTGTACGTGGAACAGAATATAAAGATGTAGCAAGTGATCCTACACTTGACTTCGGTACAACGTTTAAGAAAGAAGTTACACGTTCTCTCAAGCAACGTGGCATTGGTGTAAGTGCAGAAGAGGAAGCTGCTGCACCAAAGGCAGAGTACCCATTCTATCCAGAGGGCAGAGAACGTTTACGTCCTGAGTCCAAGTTTATCGGTGCCACTATCACTAACCGTGCAAGTGAAGACGGTGAATACTTAATGCGTTATGGCTTTGATTGGCGTGACTTTGGTAGCCGTAGTAAAGTGCCAAGCATTAAACGTTTTGAAACAAAGCAGATAAATAATCTGATGCCTACAATCGTAGAGTCAGCACGTAAATTAGAAGAAAAGTTTGTAAGAGAATACGAAGAAGGTTCTGATGTTCTACGTAACGAGTTTACTGTAGAGGAATATGTATCTAACAAAGTACGTCCTTACATTCAGGAACAAGTTAGAACATTTAAATCTAAGATCAGAGAAGGTTCTGTTAGTGAAGGTGACGATTACACACGTGCATTGCAAACATATTCCCGTGTACCTTCCAACTTCCGTAAACTTGCAACTACAGACTTTGTAGATAGGTATGATCGTGTGCCTGATCCACAGAGTTCAGAGGATTTACAAAAGCTGATAGCAATAGCAAAAGCATACAGAGAAACATACTAATAAAAAGGGCGGCTTAATTGCCGCCCGATTAGTTTTTACCGCTTGTCTCCACTACCAGAGAGGACACCCCTTACCTTTCGGTCATGTAGCTTACGTAAATTATTCCTCGCAAGCTCAGTCATGTCTACATTTAGATCACGACATAGTGCAGCAATGTACCACAGACAATCTCCCACTTCGTCTGCTATTGCTTCACGATCAAACTTCCCATCACGTAAAATCTTTTTGACTTTATTAGCAACCTCACCTGCCTCTGCCGCCAAACCTAGGGCAGGGTAGATTACTTGATGTTCATGTTTATAGATCGCAGTCTCCGATGCCATATCTTGATATGACTTGAAGTTTAGGTTCTCGTATTTACTTTCCATAAATGCTCTAGCCTCTTCCTGTAAGTTGTTCATACTCCTTCACCCGTTTTAACTGCTCGTAGTAGGCTTTGTTAAACCCACGTTCCCACTCCCTGTATTGCATTGTATCATCAGGGAATGGATTAACGACACGCCCCTGTCGAAAATCCTTGTAGCCTTTCTCGTATTGAAATTTTAACGGTGCATCATATTTGCCAAGGCCACGTTCTTTGCGAGTTAGTTGTTTTTTCATATGCATTCTCCTTATGCTACGTTGATTAATTCTGCTTCTGTGTACGGAATGTGATAGAACAGTTCACCCTTGAGGATGTTACGTCCATGTGCCTCACGTAGACGATCCTCTGTCAGGCTAGTATCCTTGACACGCCATGCTTGCTTCATATCTTTACGGAAGATGTAGAAGTTAAGCACTCCATTCTCCCCCTCGTACTTTGCAAGTAAACGTCCCTTACGTTCAGGAATACGAATGTCCTTCCAGTCGGTAGGCCAGTCACCTTTCCATGCAAGCTTTACTTCAGCTTCATTAAAGTATGTATAATCTTTTTTCGTTGATACAATATCCACATTATAATTCTCCTTCATGTCTGCTATCTCATGCCCTGCACTTGTTAGATACTCTGCAAGTTTTTCTTTTGCAGGAGCATCATATGCTTCATACAATGCACGGCTAAATTGTTTACGTGTTCCCATTATCTTTCCTCCACATTAGTTCAAATAAAAGTTTCTTTTGTTCGTACTCTGACATTATACACCAATCCCGTATCTCGTCAATAGTTCTTTTACACCCTGTGCAGTATCCATCGTTAGCAATACGACAGACCTGTACACAGGGTGATGGAATAGTGCCTAACTGTTTACGGTTCCTACTCACACTGACGCAAGCCAGTTGCAGGATCGTAGTAGCAAGCACCACCTTCATCTACATAGTCTTGCGTTTCCTCTACTGGTTCCTCTTCTACTATGTCCTCAGAGGCAGATGCATTCAGGATACCATACCGCTTACCTGCTGCACGGAATGTTGTACATCCTGATGCACCACCATCGTATGCATCCATGTACACCTGCTTGAACTCTTCCCATGTTACATCGTCACCTGTGTTACATGTCTTTGAACATGCGGAATCAACATACCGTGAGGCAACGTTTAATACCTTGACGTGATCAAACACTGACAGTTCATCTGCAGTCTTACCCTTCACACCGAACACACGATAGCCGTAGTCCTCTACTCGTTCAACCTTTGGTCCGTCGAAGGTTTGGATAGTTCTATCGTAGTAATGGGAGAAGACTGGTTCAATCCCAGAGGATACGTTGTCGGCTGACAAGCTGATAGTTCCTGTTGGTGCAACCGAAAGAAGATGACTGTTGCGAATACCGTGAGTGCTAATGAGATCACGGATATTAGTAGGCAAAGACTTAGCAAAGTCAGAACCAAGGTATGCTTGACTAAAGAGAGGAAACGGACCTTTTTCAATAGCAAGTTCAACTGACGTAGTATATGCAACATCCCTGATCACTCCCATAATTTCTTCTAATGTTTTTAGGAAACGATCACTGCCATATTCAAATCCTAATGCTTCAATAGCATTGGCTACGCCTGTAACACCTAAACCCATACGGCGTTTGCTGATTGCCTCTGCTTTCTGTTCAACTAATGGATAGGTAGCACGATCCACAACATTATCCATAGCACGTACTACATGAGGAATATCATTACGTAATTGGTTCATGTTGAAAACATACTTACCGTCATGTTCTAGTACATACTTTGTAAGATTAAACGAACCTAGTAGACATGCACCGTTAGGCGGTAGTGGTTGCTCACCGCATGGATTTGTAGCTGCAATAGTTTCTACATAGTGTAGATTGTTTTTCTTATTGATACGATCAATGAATAGAATCCCTGGTTCTGCCCAGTCCCATGTACTACGTAATATCTGATCCCATAGTGCGGTAGCACTTACAGTTTTGTATACACGTCCATCAAACTTTAGGTCAAAATCTTTGTCCTCTTTTACCGCAGTCATGAACTCATCAGTCACACCCACCGATATGTTGAACTGTGTCAGTGTATCACTATTGTTCTTAGCTGTAATAAACTCTTCAATGTCAGGGTGATCAACACGTAGCACACCCATCTGTGCTCCACGACGATGCCCTGCAGATGCAATGGTACGACATACTGCATCAAAGATACCCATGAATGACACAGGACCAGATGACTTACTGTCCAGTGACTTGATCAGTGTGCCACGTGGACGTAGTGTACTGAAGTCATAGCCAATGCCACCGCCAAGGCGCATTGTCTCTGCTGCACGACGAGCAGCTTCCATGATACCGTCCATGCTATCTTCAATTGTCATAGACACAAAGCAGTTGTAAGGTGTTACACGACGAGGTGCACCCATTGCTGATTGCACACGCCCTGCAGGTAGAAAGCGTTGTTCGTACAGGATTGTACGGAAGTTATTAAAATGTGATTCATTATCTTTCAGTGCTTCAGCTACACGTGTCATTGCTTCTTTGAATGACTCGCCTTTGCTGCGATATTTCATTGCGTGAATCTCTTCTGAAATTCCTAGTGTTGGTCCATAAGTTTCCATAAGCATTACTCCGTTATTATTTTAATTGCTTTGATTGACATACCATCAATGTCATAAATAAATTCCCGCAAACTTTGGTCAATCTCTTCATCAACTTCACCATCTACAGGAACTGGGTATTCGTCTTCATCTATGTTAAGTGTCAGAAATACTTTTACTAGCATTAATAACATTCTCCCGATAATAATTCATATACCACGTAGCTTTTTCCATATCTTCGTCACCGTTCTTGTATTGCTCTCGCCACGTGTACTTCATATTGTTCCCTTTGATATATCCACGAAACTCTTCTGGTGTTAGGGCGGCACGAATGGCTTCTATGCATTCAATACCTGCGTGATTATAGTGTGGTGGTTTGTTTACATTATCTACCATTCGTATCTCCTTTCTAAAAGTTTACTTTAACTACGTTACCGTCACGTTCTTCTATTAACGGCTTCTCTTCTGCCATTTCATCAGCATCAATCTCATCAACTAGCTTGAACAGCTTACGCCTTACATCATGATCCTGTTCCATTAAAGGTATAGCAGCAATCAACATGTCGGTCAACACTTTCAGATGTGCAAAGTCATCTGGTTTCATTGTGTTATCATCTGTTGTCAGCATACCTACTGTAAGGTCACCTGTCCAATCTCCATTGTCATCCACTTCTGGTGCGATACGGATAACGAAATCATTAGGGTTAAAGTTTATTAGTGAATTTAGCATATGTTTAGCTCCTTTTTATTTTGTCATAAGGAAATACTACTAAGTCTGGATGATTGTCAACACCTTTCTCTTTCAACCATTCTTCTGGAATAACCCTATCTGCATATAAGAATTTATTTCTTTCACACCATATGGCGTATGTTGTCTTTGCCCCTTTGCTTAACTTACGTTTACTGTTTTCAAATACAAATCGTATGTCAAGATCAGGGTGCTGCTTCTTTACTGCTACGTGTTTGCGTCTATCATCTGATGTGAACCTTCCTTTCACTTCTACGATGATACCATTTGCAAGTATAAAGTCAGGGGTATAGGTGCGGTACATCAAATCTTCCCATTCAATCTTGATGGCTTCATACTTGAACTTGACTTTCTTCTCCTTCAAGTAATCTTTTACTTTGATCTCTAGCCCACTCCTATACCCATGCTTTAACGCAGCCTTGAACTGCTTACCGTTCATTAGATAAACGGATGCCAGTTCACACGGCGTACACCTAATGCCTTGAGTTCTTCACTCAATAGCTGATCTGCTTCCTTACGTGCTTCCATTGCTGCACGTAAACCTGCGTATCGTTTCTCACTGAGTTCACGTTTACGTTCACGCAGTTGTTCTTCAAGCATTTTGATTTCATCTTGAAGTTCTTTAATTTCATCATCACCTAACATAATTAATCCTCTATGTATGCCACCGTCTTGGGGTCTTTTGCTTTACTTACCCGTGATGGTTCTTCAACCATGTTGGGCCAACACTCGTATCTGAAATCACAGAAACGACAATTATCATTTAGTACCTTATTCCCTGTGGGTTTACCACGGAAGAACTCGGGTACAGGACTGAAGCAACGTTTGAACTCATTGTTGTTCACCGTTTCAACAGTTGACTTAATTTTATCAAGTTCTTTGTCGAGGTCAAGACCATCAGCAGGTACGTATTTAAACTCACCATTGCCTTTGTTCACGACCCACCATCCACCTACACGTTTGCCAGATGCTTTGGCATAACCTGCAAGCTGCCCTACATAACCAAATCCGTCACCCTTTGCTAGTGTGTCAAAGGAATCAAACTTGTTTGCGTAAGACCAAGGCGATGCTGACTTCACGTCATCAACAGCACCATCTAGTACAAGATCATAAGAGCCAGAAACCCTAGTATCATTACTATCTCCCACTGTAAGGCTAACTTTATCAGTGTCTTCAAACTCCACGTTAGCAGCTTTAAGCAGACCTTTAAAAACAGCCTCAACAATGTCTCCTATCATCATGTTCATTACAAATGTAGTCGGCTTAGGTAATGCCTTATCGGGTTGGTTCTTTTGAAACCAGAGTTGACAAGTAGGACGCCCAATGTTGGACATCCTAAGTGTAAACTCATCCCGTGACTTACCACTGCCGAACTGACGAAGTACTGCATCAGCGACCTCTGCACCAATATCCTTAGCTTGTTCCTCAGTGAACGTACTCTTTCCATTGGCAGCATCAGTCATAAACTGGTGCAGCTTTAGTTCAGCAGGGTGGTTCATTACACGAAATCCTCTGCGTCAATGTCGACAAATGACTCAACAGTATCTGTATCTGTGTCATCATTCTTGTACGCATTGTCATTCCAAGCACCCTTGATGTACTCGTTGTAATTCTCCACCCATGCTAGGAAGTTGGCGAATGTTTCTTGCTCTGCGTCTTGCACATCAAGTGTTTCGTTCAGATCAAGAGCCAATGTAGGCAGATAGAACTTACTACCATTAGGTAATGCACGTTCTTCAGTTGCAGCTTTGATGTTGTGCTGCACTGGCAAACGGCGCATCTTGCCTAGCTTGTTGAACAGTGTCCCTGCAGTTTTAAATGCATCACGGTTTTCAATCTCCCAGATGAATGCCTGTTCATCTAGTTCGACTGGATTACCTTGTGCGTCTGTAACATCATGCAGTTGCACTGTACCGAACATGACACGAACACGTTTGATCTGACGGATCAACTCTTGTGTTTTCTCAGGCAATGCTTTGAAGTCCTCAATGTAACCCGCAGGTTTACCACAGTTGAAGCCACCATCATTGTCCTTCATGTCATTGTTCAGATCGTTAGCCATCAGAGTTTTGACATAACGGTTAGGTGTTGTGTCGTTACCCTTGATGAAACGCTTGTACATGAAGCGTTGTAGGTATGGACGAATAGTCGCAGTAGATGCATAGTATGTTGGCCCATCTGGGATTTCCAACTTGTACGTACCGCCCGATACAACTTCCATCTTTACCTTCTTGCCGTTCACTGTTTCCTCACCCATGATAGCTGAGTGATTGATACGTAAACGTGCAAGTGTACTTGCCTGTGACTTCTGATTGTTGTCAACAGACATGCCCATTGCTTCTGCCATTGCGTTGAAGTTACCAGTGTTAATTGTTGCTACTTGATTCATTATAAATCTCCTTTTCTGTTTGCGAGTTCTTAGTTATATCACGACACATCTTTTGTGTCAAGCCAATTCGGACCGATTTTTGCTTCTAGTAAAAGTGGTACATTGAAATCCAGTTTCCACTTCTTATTGACGATAGCAAGCAGTCGGTCATTGGCTGCTGTTATTATCCGTAATACTTTATCCTTCTCGTTTGGGTGCACGTCAATCACGATGGAGTCGTGTACGGTATTGACGATGCATGATTGCATTTGATTAGCCCCTAATAGCTTGTCGATGTATATCAGGGATATAGGTACAATGTCAGCCGTGGCAAACGATTGCACAGGAAAGTTTTTAATCTGTGTGAAAAATGTCACAGTACCATTAGCACGTCGAGTAACATCTGGGAAAGAGAACTCACGACCAGATGGTGTTTTAATCTTACCCGTAGCTAGTGCCTCACGTGCAAGCTCTTTGTGCCACTTGCCAATGCCAGAGTACTTCTTAGTAAACTGCTCGTAGTACGCAGCCTCAGCAGGTGTACGACCAAATCCACTGGCACCATATAACGGAGCGAATGTATGTGCCTTGGCTTCCTGACGTGACATGTTCTGTCCTGCATCAGTAATAACCTGTGCAGTGTACGAGTGTACGTCAAAGCCTGTGGTCACCTCGTCAATGGCTGTTTTGTCCTGTGATAGGAATGCAGCCACACGAAACTCTAACTGTGCAAAGTCAGCTTCCATGATCTCACCACCATCCCAACGTGACTTGAACACACGTTTCACAGGGAACGTACCACCACGTGGCATGTTCTGCATGTTAGGATCGGCACCAGACAAACGCCCAGTAGCAGTGCGGTGTTGTAGTAACCTGACGTGCAGCTTACCATCTTGTTTTACGTGAGTTGATATACCTTCCACAAAGCTTGAGAGATATGTGTCAACGGCAGACAAACGGCGTACTCGTTGTAAGAACAACACTGCGTCTTGCATATCACGTTCTCTAGCGACACCTTCAAGGTATTCAAGCTTATCTTTACTTGTTGCGAAACCGTTGGCTGAAGCCCATTTTGAAGTTGGAGCATTGAACTTTAACCCCGCAACACTTGATACAATATCCATAAAATTATAGCCAATCCCATCACAGGAGCTACACTTATTTGTTCTAGCAAATGGTGTTCCATCTTTCTTTACCTTTCTGATCTGACCAGTACCATTACATACACGGCACTGCTTTGCTTTCTGTTTGTACAACGTCACACTGTTCTGGCGTACCGTACTACGATACTCAGTATCTGTCATACGATAGTCGTCAAACAAATCTGCCCATACTTTTTTGTCCTTGGGTTTCTTGCTATATATAACCCATGACAATTGTTCTGGACTGTTCAAGTTGATTGGGCGATCACCCATAAGCTCACGTACCTGTTCCTCAAGGTCAGCAACCAACTGGTCACGTTCCTGTTGGAACTCCTTACGCACATCTTCAAGTGCTTCCATATCAACAGTGAAGCCACGCTGATATATCTTGGCAAGGTGTACAGCCAACTGATTGGTCAGTGTGATTGTTCCTGCCAGTGAACTGCATTCCTCGAATGATGTCTGCAAACGAAGGTACAGTTGCTGCGTAGCATGTAAGTCGTGGGAGAGGTACTCTGATAACTCTGCATGTGGAATGTCACGTACAGAGTAACCCTGCTTGAAGTACTCCTTCAGGGTGTCCTGCTTCTTTGTGTCAAGGTTGTACCGTTCAGCACAAGCCTCAAGAGACAGGGGTTCCTTCTGCCCACGTTGCAGCACGTACTCACCTAACATGGTATCAAAGATTGCACCTTCATAGGTGAACCCTGACTCCCACAACCATATCAAGTCGTGTGCTGCGTTGTGCATAAT
>Ga0196897_1000016_pt1 | contig 19467 bp, 28 predicted proteins | sample VirMetDEL_Aug_31_FD_169092 | JGI IMG/M metagenome (GOLD analysis project Ga0196897, IMG submission 169092) | Aqueous microbial communities from the Delaware River and Bay under freshwater to marine salinity gradient to study organic matter... | ecosystem: Environmental > Aquatic > Marine >... | reverse complement strand
TTCAATCTCCCCACCGTTCGCCAGGAATGTCTGAGTCATAGCCATGACGTTAAGCGCGTGTTCGTCCTTCTGATCGGCTGTCATGCGCTTCTCGGTCAAAGACTTTCTGCTGAAAAATCCCGGTCTGTCTCTATTCCACTCATGCTTCATCGTTATTCTCCGTTGTTAGGTCTAACCCCAAATCAGTCGCGGCCCATGCCTCGACCCTGTTTAAAAGTTCGTTCATTGAAATAAACCCAGCGCGTTGCTCTGCTGGCGTCAGGTCGGAATCGAGTTGCTTGTATTTGCTGGAGCGCATGGCGACCTTCTGCGGTTCCATGCCGGGAACTTTGATTTCCCTAGTGTTCCCTAAGCCGTTCAGGATCAATTCCTTCACGGTTTCTTCCGTCAGGTTTGCGCCGTTCTTGCGGAGGTGCTGCTTGATGACCCTGCACCACTTATGCAGGCAGTCGTTTTGCTCCAGTGATCGCGTCATGGCCTCACCTGTGAACCCTGCGCGTTTAAGGGCATCACCGATTGACTGCACCCCTTCGCGGTCTGTTGCGTCGATTCCTGCTGCCTGGACATTCACGCCACCCGCTCCAGAATCACGCCTGTTGTCATCCAGCGGGTCTTGATCTTGATCCCGTGGCGCTTGCCGTACTCCCATGCGTTTTTGGCGATGGTGTTGTAGCTGTGACTCATCACCAAAACCGGAGCGTTCAGGTCAACCGGATAAGGCCACTTCGGTTTAGAGCCTGCTGGGTTTCCTGTCTGCCCCTTGGCCCAGGTCATGCGGCAACCTTCGGCGCTGCTGGGAGGGATTTCTTCTCGCCCTCGGGATAGTGATGCGAATACCAACGGTTTCTGAAAATCACGTACATCGTGCCGTGAAGCTGCTCGATTTCGTTCTTCGGCGTCAGGCGGCTGATCATTTCGTCGATCATCGCCATGAAGTTGAACGGGCAACTGATATTCGGGTTCTTCGGGACGTAGTTCCCGTCCGAGGCCCGAGAGTCCAGATACCGCTCACAGTTCTCGAAACAGCGTTTAAATTCCCACTCTCTGGGAAATTCTCTATGCGACTTGTTCTTCGGTTCGCTCATAGCAAATATCCACCAGTTTCTGAAAGTTTGAGTGTTTAACGATCCAGTCGAGGTTTGCCCTCCACGTTTTGCCCTCCAGGCGTCCGTTGTAGAAATCCAGGGTGTTTATCACCGTGAAAAACCACTCCCACCATTCGAGATTTGAATGGGTGCGGAAGCGTTGCCGGAGGTTTTCTTTGCGCTGACCCTCCCAGGTTCGGACTCTGGGGAGGTCTGGACAGCGTTTGTGATACAGATCAACAATCTTTTGATGTGGACACGTAGGCGATTTATCGCCTTCAGAGTCCCCGCTAGGGGACGTATGTGTTTTATCTGTATCTGATTCTGTATCTGTCTCTTGGGCCGTTACTGAAACGTTACACTCCCGTTTCAGTTTCGTTTCTTTCTGTCTAGCCCTGTATTTACGCACCCTTTCGGTACTTGAGTCGGATTCAAACTGTCGCTCTGCCCACCCTACAGGCTCAAAGTTATCGCCTATTAAATCGACCTCTTGAAGCCGTCTTTCGACCTCCTCTAAGTCGGTCAACTGGATGCCTAACTTGATCGCAACCATACGCCTGAAGTTCGGGTCATCGGTCTTGTCCAAAATGCCCTGACGCTTCAAGCAACAAAGCGCGACATAGTGCCAACGATCCTCAAACGCAAGCATTCTCAGCTTCACGTTGTCCACCGCATCGCTGTACATTCGGAACCAAGGTAGCTCAGCCATCTTTTCGCCCCTTCATCGTTGTTGTAAAAAAAAGCCCCTGCACCCGAAGATGCAGAGGCGAGGGGCAACCAGACCGCCGAAATTTGAATCTGATTGCCAGGGGGTTCTCATGCGGCCTCTCGCTTCCTTTCCAGCTTTGCCAGAACGTCATACATGGCCTGAACCGTATCCACGCCCGTATTGGTGCCGTTGAGGAAGTTGTAGACCGTTGCAGGCTCCACACCGACCAGATGAGCAACCTGCACCACGTTGAGGGGGGCTGACTTAATCAGCCGTACCGTTTCCTTCCTGAGATTAAATCGTTTCATGCGTAAGCATTTTCTAAGAAAGGTGTATACATTGCAAGCACAAATTCTAACAATTTTCAGACAATCGTCTGTTATGGTGCGCGTATGAATAAACCTGCAACCCAAATACTGGCGGAAAACCTGCGTAAGCTGATGGCAAAAAGGGATTGGAACCCGCAGATATTGCGGGACAAGTCGGGTATAAGCGATAAAAGCATATACTTATACCTTTCCCAAAAGGCCGCACCAAGCGTCCAGAAGTTGGATATGATGGCGCAAGCCTTCGGCCTGGAAGCATGGCAACTGCTCTCAGAAACTCCCCGCACAGAAACGCCGGCGATCTTGACTGCGCTTGAGAATGCCAGCCCTGAAACCGTTGCGTTTATCGAGCAAGTCCTAGACCGCGAAGCCAAATAGACGCCCGTCTAACTTTCTTCCGAAATATGCTTGACTCTCTTGTTCTACTTTCTTAGAATACTGAAAGTTCAATAAGAAAGGGGTAAGCAATATGAGCATCATGGATGACTTCGGAGAAATCATGGGCCACGCCAGGGCCATCAATCCGGCCATGCGCCAGGACGCGATGGAAGATGCCGAAGCAGACCGCCAGTGGGAACTCCACAAAGAAGCCTTCAAGTCTTTCTTCTCAAACGCAACCGATTGGGAAGCGATGTTCAGCCCTGAAGATTTCAACAAGGGCATCGACGTAGCAATGATCGGCCAGCGGCTCTTGGACGAGTACAGGGCCAGCTACGAGGAATTCACCGGAGAGGAGTGGAGAGACGCATGATCATCTCAGTCACAGACAACCGCTACCAATACCGCCAGCGCCTCCAGCAGTACGCTGACGCTAACCCAATCAAATACCTCGAACTGCTGCTTTACAGGAAGTGGCGAGAGGAAAACAAGAGGAAATACAGATGAGTTTTGAAGCCGAAGTTTGGGAGAAACTGTCAGCGATTGACGTTAAGCCCATGATGGAAAAGACGCAGGCTGGAGTCGGCTACGTATCGTGGTCGAAGCTCTGGACGCTGCTGATGAAGCACTACCCCCGTTCTCATTACGTCTTTGAGGACAAGCGGTACACCGTGGTCGGGGATGATGGCCCTGTAGAGAACGTCGAGGTTTTCTGCAAGCTGACCATTGTCGCCAATGACGATGAGCTGATTACCGCCACCGGAAACGCCCCCCGCAAGCTCACAAGGGAAATGTGGCTTCCTGTGATGCAATCCTACGGACAGTTCAAGTGTATCGACAACCCAACCCCAAGGGACATTTCAGACACCCGTATGCGCTGTCTGGTGAAGTGTGCGGCGATGTTTGGGCTGGGCATATCCGCATGGGCCGGGGATGACTATCAGCCCGACAAGACCTTAGAAAGAATCCTCGCCTTCGCCAAGAAGAAATCAGACTACCGCATGGACTTGTGGCGCACTGCGATTGTCATCAAAGAGGCATTCCAGAACGACGAGCCAAGCGTAGCCGCAGAAGCGTGGATGGAGCGGAACGAGGACGAAAAGATCGACCTCTGGCTGGCCGAGACTAAAGGCGGCTTCTTTACCCAGGCAGAGAAAGAATGGCTGAGAGCCGCAACCCTTGAAGCAATGCAACCAACAGGACAAACAGCATGACAGAAACACGATTCCCCGACGGGCTGATAGTAAAGCCTCCCCACGAGAGAGCGCCCAACTTTGTGAAGGCCGCGATCTCGATCAAGCGAGAAGAACTCATCAAATGGCTTCAAAACGAGCCTGGGGAGTGGGTCAACCTCGACGTGAAAGAGTCCAAAGGCGGCAAGTGGTACGCCGCTGTCAATGACTTCAAGCCCGAAAAGTCAATGAGCAAGACGCCGCCGAATGAGCCGCCGCCCGCTGATGATTTCGATGACGACTCGATCCCCTTCTGAGGTACGCCATGCACTACCACCAAAAACGAGAAAGGTACGTTGTTCAGGGCTACTGCTCCGTCAGGAAAAAAACCGCTTACGTTTGCACTGTAGACACTGAGCAGGAAGCCATCGACATTTGCGAAGGGAGAATGGAGCCACCCAGGCGGGGCGCGATACAAAAGCATCCCTCTGAGTTGGAGTACATGAGCGAGGGGGCTTGCGGCCTTTTGGTTCAGGGCTGGAGGAATCCCATCACAGACGGAGAGATAAGGCCAAAGCCTCATCTGTACTACGCATGATCCATCTTGAAGAAAACCTCTACGTCGGCGCAGATAAGTATCAATTCATCCTCAGAGAGAAGCGACAGACTGAGGAGAGCGGAAAAGTCTACTGGAAGGACTTGGGGTACTACCCAAACCTATCGACGCTCATACGCGGCCTGAGTGACCGGAAGTTATACCAGTTCGTTGAGCAGGGGAAATCCCTCAAGGCCATGCAGGAGGAGTTTGTGACTTGGGCCGAGTCATTAAAGACCCCGCTTGTCGCTGAGTTGAAACAGGCGGTTAAGGCTTATCAGGAGAAAGATGATGAGTAAGGTGCAACGATACGAGGACGGTGGCTATAACGGCTATGGCGTAATCGAGGATGATGATGGTGAATATGTCTTGTACTCAGATTATGCAGACCTTGAGCGCCAGCGTGATGAGTTGGTTGATTTGCTGACCGATATGGATAGGTATCTGGATTCCGGCAACAACAAGACAGCGATATGTCAAACCAGCTTGTTCCATCATGCAATCAAAGAAGCCCTCGCCAGAGCGGAGAAAACGTGATGGCTGTCAACACTGAGCAAGAAATCCGAAGGTTGCAGCAGGCTTGTCGGGATAAGGACGATGAACTCACAGCCCTGCGCGAAGTGTTGGCTGACCAATTTGAATGGGCATGGGAAACATGGATGGGGTGGCTTGACCAGCCTGCTTATGACTTCGATGGGGCTGATAAATCAATTCAGCATTTTGATTCATGGAACTGACAAAGAGGAATGAGCGATGAACCAGTGTGAATCAACAATGGATGGGATCGGTTGCCGCAGGCCCGAAGGTCATTCAGGCGCTCACAAAGCCGAAGTCTTTGCGGGCGAGATAAGTTGGACAGACGACCAAGCAGACAAACTATCATCAGCCGAAATGCTGGAGGAGCTTAACAAGTGACCCTCTGCGGCGATTGCTGGCTTGAAACAGGAAACCCTGACTGCGGCTGCACCCTCGTTCCGCTATCCGTTTGGGGCGCTCAGTCGTTCGATCCTGTACCAGACAGAAAAACCCTCTTGAAAATTGCAGAGGAAGATGCGCTTAATCCGCAAAAGAAGGCCGGAAAATGGTACGTGGTCAGAAAACAAGAATACAAAGACCTTCCCAAAAACCTGTATTACGATGGGTATCGGTTCAGGTATCGAAATCCTCAGACGGGGGAAAGAACGTGGTTCCCGGTAGAGACACGAAAGCACGAAGCGGTTGAAGCGGCGATTCACCTGAATGCGAAGCTCTGCCCTCCTGTAGACTTGATCGCAAAGGTCATGGGTACGCCAGACTTCACTGAGGCCGCAGATGAGTGGATTTCCAGGCAATCAGGCAAGGCCGCGAACACAGTAAAGCAGTACCGATCTATTCACGGGAAACTGGTTCAGGAGTTCCGTGGGCCGATAACGGCTATTACACTGCGCGGGATAGCTGACTTTATCGAATCCCAGAAGCCTTCAATGCAGCACTTCTACCGTCTTGCCCTGGTGGAGATTTACAGGATCGCAGTGGCGAGAGGATGGGTAGAAGATAACCTCCCAGAACGCACAGAGAAGCCCCGTAAGCCGAAAAGAGAAAGACCAAGGCTTACCCTTGCCCAGTTCAATGCAATACGCGACAAGGCACCAGAATGGCTGGTTATCGCAATGGATTTGGCCCTGTATTCGCTACAGCGTCAGGGGGATATTTTAAGACTCACTTATGACGATGTTCAGGACGGGTACATTCACCTGATCCAGCAAAAGACCGGAGCCGCTATCAGGATAGAGGTAGGGCCGAAACTGGCAGAGGTTATCTCAAGGTCGAAGCGGAGCAACGTGCATTCAAAGTTCATCGTCCACAAGCGGAACAAGGCGAACCCCATGAAAACTTCAGTGTCGGCATTTCAGCTACAGTCGGAGTGGAGAAAGCTACAGACGGAGAAGCCGTACCCGACCTTTCACGAAATTAGGAGCCTGGGAATAACCATGTACAGAGACAAAGGGATAGACCCTCAAGGGCTGGCGGGTCACTCTACTGAGGGGATGACGGATAGCTACGACCAGGAAGTAAGGTATCAGGAGGTAGGGACGTTATGATTGGGGAAAACGCTCCCGTAACCCCTTGATTCTTAACAACCCGTATATCCACTATTTCCCTCTCCCCAAACACCCCCGAAATCTGCCTCTAGCCCTTATATTTAAAGGGCTGTGGCGTTTTCACCACACTAACAAAACCGTATGCGAGGGTCAGTAGAAATGCGGCCTTCGGGGTGCGTTGGGGAAAATCTGGGGTGTGTTATGATTGGTTGCTTATCGCAGCCATGCCTGGAGAGGTAGCCGATTGAACCAAAGGAGCAACGATTTCCCCATACCTGTCGCCAAGAGCTTGCCTGATCTTCGGCTGATTGAAGATTCGGAGAATGTCCTGACGGGTGAGGTTCTGGTTAAACATGATCTTCCCAAGCTCGTCAACGACTTCGGGGGTGGCTTTCCCCTTGCTCAGACCCTCGATAACCTGACCGATCAGGGCTTGTGGGTTAGCGTTGGCAATCGCCTTCATCGCTCCAACGTCTACCGCATCATCAAGGAACTGCCCCGCTTGCTGCTGGAGTTCTGTCGTAGAGTTGCCAGTAAGCATCTGGCGCGTCTGAGTAAAGTTATCCTCGATACCAGCTTGCTTGAGAAACCCATCAACGTCATCCATCACAAGGGTCAACTTCTCCCGCATCTCACGAGAACCGAGTAGCTTGGCCCTTGCGTCACGGTTTTGCCCCATCCGGTCAAACATTTTTGAAATGTCCTTGACAGCACCAAGCTGAAACAACTTTTTCTCAGACTCGGACATACCTAGAACCAGGGGGGTCAGGTCTTCAACGTCTTCCTTTAGGAAGTTTCTCCCTAACTTCAGCGCGTTCAGTGACGAGGCTGAGTCTGCATAAGTCTCTGTCGCCTCCCTGTATGTTGGGTTCTGCTGAGAAAGCAAATCCATTAAGTCGTTTTTCATGGTTACAAGCCTTCGGGCTTTTGCCTTCTTTCCAGACCGTATTGCAACCCCGATAGCGTCACTGAGGTATTCAGACTTAGCAAGGTGCCAGACTTCAAGCTCATTTGCGCCAGGGCCAAGCTGGTTCCTAGCTTTGTTGTATGCGTTCTTGAGTGGCCCTTTCATTTTCAGGACTTCGAGCTTTTGGTTAGTCCTTATGCCCTCGCTAAAAGCCTTGTCATATAGCGGTCTTGCTTTGGTTTCCATCTCTGTGATTGTTCTTTTTACCGTGGAGCCAAACTTAGACTTACTTCCTGTCATCACCTCGATGGACTCTAGCAACCTCTCCTGCTGTGCAGCCTGACGAGCGTCTACAAGTTCCCGACCTTTGTCTCGCATTGTGCCGATACGGTTCATGCCAGTACGAGCAACAGCCCTCATGCCATCGTTTACGTCTGCCAGCGTTGCGTCCTTCGCCACTCTTGCGCCAGTCACAGGGTTTACTCTCTGGTTCAGCGCAGCGTACTTATCCGCTATTTCTTCTCCCGTTCTGCCCGTGGCCTCTGCGGTCTGCCTTAGAACCCTCTCAGCCTTGCTTCTTGGCGACTCTGACAGTTTTGCCCCGATATAATTACCAGTCGCGCCTGCGCCACGGAACAAGGCGTTCAAGCCAGCACCAACTACCGGAGCCGCCACGCCACCAAGCACAGCGCCACCCATAGCCCCGCCAACCTTCTCGCCCTGGTCAGCCGAGCCAGCACCATAAATTCCACCTTGCCCCGCGCCGACTCGCGCCATAGTGCCGAGCTTTGCAGCGTTGGTAGCGCCCTGTAAGGCTCTTGTACCGAGCTGTCTAGCAGCGCCAGCTATACCAGTGGAAGCGGCACCCGCTAACTCAGCCCCAAGTGCTACGCCTCGGTTATCCTTGCTGAACTGCTCACGCTTTGCCTTCAGTTGAGCGTCTATCTTGTCGTAAGCGTCCTCGAAGCTCTCGCCTGTCTTGAGAGAACCTGCAAGCGCAGCAATAGCCCCGCCGATCTCGTCAGACCAGCCAAATGTCAATCCTTGAAGGCCAGCCCTTGCGGTTCCAGCTATAGGGTTTACATCTACTTTCCCCTGCGCCCCTTGTGGAGAGTTCCAATTTTGCTCCCAGGGCTTTGCGGAACTTTGGCTTCCAGTCCAATCCTTTTCCCAAGGCTTGTCACTGCTCATTCTTTCACCCAGTTGTTTTCATCGTTCTTGTCGCCGCCCTTGTAGATATAACCGTTATATGTCATGCCGATTTGAAGCGGGCCTTGTCCGTCCCACTCGTTTGCTTTCTTGAGGGTGTCCATGTTGAAATCTGACCCCTTCCAGCCCTTGAGCGTTCCGTTTTGTTCGTAGTATTTAGCCGCTGAATCCCGACTCTCTGCCGCCGCTTGTATTTGAGCCATAAGTCTATCTACTCTGGCCTTATTGACGGACTCGTCCAGAGCGTCATTATATGCCCTGTTGATAAGCTGCTGACCCTCTTTCTCTGTAAATTGAGCGCCAAGGATCAGCCGCAGGTTTCTTTGAACAACCTCGGAAACCTTCTCTTTGGTATCAATAGCTTCTGGATTCCACATAGCCAGCACCTTGTCAGGGATAATCCCATACATGCCGCCTGTTACGTTTTTGTCTCCGCCTAGCGTTGTTGAGGCTTCTCGGAGTTGCGCTAAGTTCTTCTCTACGTCAGCCATGCCGCCCCTGGCCTTCCACGCCAGATAATCTTCAGCGAATTTCTTGTCTATCTGCTTTTGAGCTTCGCTTAAACCGCTTTCCTTCTCCTCGGCTGCTCTGGTTCTTCCTGCCTCTGCCTCGTTTGAAAGCCTTGTCCTCTTGGCTATATTCGCCTTTGTCAGAAGTTGCGCTCTTTGAGTCGGGTTTAAAGAATAAATGCGCTCCTGATCCTCTGGCGAAAGCTCAGAAATCAAGGCGATTTCATTGGGGTTAGGGTTCCACTGTGGAGGAGCATTAAAGCTAGGGCTACCGCTAGTCGGGTTCGGATTGAAGCCAGGAGTACCCCTGCTGGTTGGGCCAGGGAACGTCCCTGGAGTGGCCCCTGTGGGGCGCATCGGAGGAACTGGTATTCCAGGCATACCTCCACCAGCACCCACCACACTAGGGGCAGTAGGTGGCGACTCGGCCCCCAAAAGCCTCGGCTGGCCTATGCTCTTTCCAGAGGAGTCTACATCAATCTCCCAAATCTGCCCATTTCTCTCTATGCGTTGAGTTTGAGGCTTTCCGTACTCATCGGCCTCACGCTTGGCTTGGGCAATCTGAAGCTCATACGCCTGCTGCTGTAGTTGCATGTTCTTCTGCTGCTGCTCTTTGAACAGCCGAGCCATTTCAGCCTCTTGATCTTCCTTTTGCTTGCGCTGCCGATAGCCTAAACCACCACCACCTGCGAGAAACTCAACTAACGGGTTCATGTTTGCCCCCAAAGGTTTTTAAGAAGTCCTGCGTAAAAGCCGCCTTCGAGGTCGGCCATGCCCTGATATGCGCCAGCGTTAGCGTACATTTGATTGTTGCCCAGACTCGCCTGACCAGCCGCTGAGGGCTGTCCTACGCCCTGCACAAGGCTAAGGAACTGATTGAAGCTCTGCTGGTCGTTAAAGAGCTTCTGAGCGTTCTCACGGTACTTCTGGTCATACTGCTGCTCGTTCGCCAGTACACGATTGGCAAAGTTCTGGTTCTGCTGACCTACACCAAACTGAGCTGCGCCCAACTGCTGCCCATAACGCTGCTGGTCTGCGTTCAGGCTTGCAAGGAAGTTGCGGTAGTCTTGGTCTGATCCAAATTGAGCGCCTGCCATCTGTTGCCCGAATCTTTGGGCGTCTTTCCCCATCCTGTTTTGAATGTTGGCAAGGTCACGATTCAACCTGAAGTCCTGACCAGTCTGCCACTGGTTAAACAGTTGGTTGTTAGCCGCAAGGTTCATCGAGTCCCGAGAGGACTCAACATTCTGAAGCGTTGGGATCAGCCTTGCATAGTTCGCCATTGTCGAGTCATTCAAGGCTTCCATTGTCTGCCCGGACTTGAATTTGCCAGCCGCTACCCCCGCATCCTCGATCTGCTTGCGGGATTCGTTCTGCATGGCCTGGAGGTAAGGGTTAGACGGGTCAAGCAGGTTTGTCTGGTTGACCGCCACCTCTCGGGCCTGGGCCGGCCCTACTGTGGTGGTAGCCTGAATCTCATCAGTTCGGGACTGCGGCCCCGCATACGCCCCAGGTACTTGCCCGGACATATTGTTCGCCGTCGGCCCTTGCACGTTGGTATCGGGGTTAAGGGAGAAGTTGCCCACTCCCAAATCTCTCATTGTCGGCTTATACTTCGCCTGGGACTCAGCATTGCCGATATTCCTAACGCCCAACTGATTGTAGGGGTCAAGTCGGTTTACGCCGTCCTGATACATCGTGCGGTTGAAGTCTAACTGATCGTCCAGCGCGTCCTTCGCCTTGTCTGCTGCGTAGTTGGACATTGCAGTATTAACCAGCACCTGACCCAGCCCCACGCTGTTTGCAGAGCCGCCTGAACCGCCGCCCCATAGTCCCTTTAAAAAGTCCGTGAATGAGCTCACGCCATCGCCTCCATCGGAGTTACCTCCGCCAAATAAACCCCCGAAAATCTCCCAGGGTATGTTAAATCCGCCATCGTTTGAGCCTGTTCCGCCTGTGCCGCCAGTTCCACCTGTATTGTCGGTGCCTCCACCTATGTTGTCGGTGTTGCCAGTCTCAGGAGGGGGGCCAAATACGTTGTTTCCCTCATCGTCCTCGTACCAGCGCCAATCTCCAGCAGTGTCTTGGTTCTGCTCCCACCAGTCCTCGCCTTGCTGCATGACATCCCCGAAGGTATCGTCGCTAGAGCTACCAAGGTCTTTGAGCCAGCCGTTTAAATCGTCATCGAGGATTGAGCCTAGAATATCGTCAAGCCATCCATCGTCTGATCCAGATGCAGGGTCTTCCCAGTTCGCCCACTCCTCGTCAGTGACATAGCCATCGCCGTCAAGGTCTACGCCCTCTCTCTGATTGAGCGCGTTCTGGTTGTGGGCCAGAGCGTCCTGATAGGTCATGCCCTGATCCAGCAAGCCTTGCAGGACAGGGTTGTAGCCAGGATCAACGCCAAGTGCCTGATAGATGGCAGGGTCAAGAGTGTTCGGGTCTACAGCGCCAGAATTCAGATTGTTTTCAAGCAGTTGAGCCGCCATGCCGATACCACCATCGGCTACGACTTGGTTAAGGTCAACGCCAGACTCAGCCATGAGTTTTGTGAACTGGTCATAAACCTGCAAAATATCCGCAGGCACAATCTCGTCAGCGCCCACCGGATTGCCTGCCGCAGAGTGCCACCAAGGATCATCAGCAGTATCGTCAATGACCCCCGCATCGCCGGGGTTCTGATAAATATCCCCGCCACCCGTATAGCCGGGGTTGGTTGGGTTCAGGTTGGTGTTAGGGGTAGTCCCGCCGCCAGACGATCCAGCGCCGCCCGTTTGGGGGTTCTGAAATGCCGCCCACTCCTGATTCGTAACAAACCCGTCACCGTCAAGGTCGCCGCCCTGGTTGATAGCGTTAGCATTGTGGGCTAGGGCTTGCTCCCAGGACATTCCCTGGCGCTCCATCAGCCCCCTGACGTTGTTGTAGAACGGCAGGAATGCCGCCCACTCTGCGTCAGTTACCCAGCCGTCATTGTCTGAGTCTGCGCCGAGGTAGACAGCGTGAGCGTTACGCTCCTGCTCTGTCGCCATCAGTTTGTCTCGTAGACGTTCAAGCTAAACCGCAGGGATGACACCGTAGAGTTGTTTGTGTCTGTATCTGCGGTGAAATAGATGACATCGCCTGCGCTCAGTTTGAAGCCTACAGGCTCCACGATGTTGAAGTTATTTTCGACTGAGGTGTCCATGATGTAGCGAAACACCTCGAATTTTGTGTCCACCGTCCGGTTATGAACCCACCCTTTAATAGTTACTTTAGGAGAGCCGCCGCCAATCTTGTTGACGTTGGCAAACAGGAAAGAAGCTACGCCAATCGCGTCTGACGGGGTGTGAAACAAAGCCTGCTGGGTTACGCCCTCCCCTGCGGGAATGTAGGCGGGAACCCCGCCCGTTGTGCTGGAGGTGAGGGTGATCGCGTTTACATTCGTGTCGCTCGTACCAGAAGCCGCACAGGCCACCCGATTAACGCCAAGCATGGAAAAAGAAGTGGTGTCAGGGGAGGATGAACCGAGAACGTGCGTTCCCACGGCATACTCACCATTGGCATCGAGGTAGTTGAAATAGAGGGTAGTGCAGCCTGTCGCCGCGCCGCCTGCGCCGTCAGTTGTTGCGTTGTACGCAATGCTTAAAGTCTCGGCTGAGGAAAGAACCTCCGGCCCCGCTGGCTTGGCAGGGTCGGCAGTAATCATTATCTCGTTGTCTGCGGTGTCAATGTCGGGCAGGTAGGCAAATTTCGTATAGTGATAAACCCCGCTTCTCTGGCCCAGAACAATCTCCTCCTGCGGGGCTGCGTACACCCTGACAGGCTTGGCGTCACCATCCCTTCCGAGCGCCTGATTCGCTGATGCCCTGAGTTCAGAGTAAGGGCCGTAGTAGCACTTCATACGCAAATAAGTCTGTGCAGAGCTACCGTTGACCAGCCGCGCCCTGAAGTGTCGGCCTGACTTTACAGCTTTATGAACCTCTGGAATGCCTGCCGAAATCGAATAGCCCGAAGTCGGGTAGGTTGAATCCCAGTTTGTGCCGTCGATAGAAAAGTCGAAGTAAAGCGTTCCATCGGCGTCTGTCTTAACCTGACAGAAAACCTCATCTGAACCGTTCTGTTCGCCCGTTCCCGTAAACGTAGCACCACCGCTGAGAGGCGTTGTAGACGAGTTTCCGCTGGACTCGACGTTGTACCCTGCGTCACCGAAATAACTGCCATACGCGCTCACAGAGAGCAGTGAGGCCAGAATAAAGGCGGTCAGTCTCATATAATCATCCAGTCTGTGTCATCTTCGTCGTAATAGAGGTTTGGGCCGTCCCTCGGCCCCATCAAGGAGATAGAAGAACTCCCGTCGATTGTCTCTGAGCCTTCCGTGGCAATCGTCACGCCTCCAGAACCCTTGCGCTTGATTGAGACTCTGTGCAAATCCTTGGCCCCTGAGTGCAGAGTTATGGTTTGGGTAGTCGTGCCTGTAGTGACAACGACCTCCCAGGCTGCTTTGGGGTCTGTGGTGTAATCGTCAGCGGTGCGAGTGATCGTGGGGGTCACAAGGTCGTAAATGTCCAGAATCCGTTGCTTGACCTCCTCCTCGCCTCTGGCGGTCAGGGGGTTTCTGATAACTCGGTTCGTCATGCTGGACGAATGTCCACGTCAAGCTCAAGGGAGATAAAGTCAATCCCCGCATTATCGGTAGTGGTGACAGTAAAGAAGCCCTCCATGCAAGCCCCCCAAGGGGTCAGTAGAGGGATCACAGTAGCCTTGCTCACCGTCACGCCATAACTTGTCGAGCGCGTTACCTGCTTGCCTGTGTCACTGTCTGCCTGGAAAGACACGCCAATCGTGGGCGCGTTGTCCGTAGACTGAACCGTCAGCCATGCGGAATTGACAACAACCCTCTGCCCCTTCACGCCGCCGAATGAGGCCGCAGTGAATGTCGGGGTGTCCAGCGTTCTTGTGATCGCGCCCGTATCATGCAGGTACTTCGTTTCGTCGAAGTAGTACAGATATGAGTTGCCGACCACATAAGTCCTCCCGTGAGCGTTGATGTAGTCAAGCGCCCTGTAATTCGTTGTCAGGTTGCTCCCGCTTATCGTGGCCTGATGCTGTCTCTCAGACCAAAACCCAGAGGGAACGTGATACGTCCAAGTCGTGGAGGCCGAAGGAAACACGAAGTCAACAAAGTTCTGCTGACGGTAGTTGTAAGCCAGCACGATACAGTCTGAAACCGTTTCGTAAGTGTCCCACTCCTCAGCAATCGCTGGGGTGAAGATGGGCTGATACTGAAGCCCCGCCAGGACGTTCGGCCTGCGGTTCTGGTCGAGGAAGTAAACCTGATCGTCAATCGAGGAAACCGCATACGTTCCCGCTATCCCCCTCTCAATGACAGACTGCCGGGAGGCTGGGGGTCTGCCGGATGAGGTGTACCATGCCTCAATAGAGTTTTCCCCAAAGAGATACAGGTAGCGGTTGTGCGCGTAAACCCTCAGTAGGTCATCTGCAAAACTCTCTGCTGTGGCAAAGTCCAGCGCATTGAAGTCTGTAGCATCATCAACTGCCGAGTTGCAAAACTGCCCGTTAGGTTGGTCGAACCAGAAACGGAGGTCGAGGTATGCGGAAGATTTGGCAGAGTCAGTAACGTCTGCATCTGTTACCGTGACCAATCCCCCAGCCGTGGTGTACACGTAAATCTTGTTGCCGGAGCTTCCGGTAGTGATGACCAACTGGGTGCCGTCAGTCTCAAGGACACAGCGGTGATAGCCGTCTATCGTCCCGATAGTGGTTTTATTGCCGAGGGAGTCAACGGAAAATAGCGTCTGGTCGTAGATCGCATAGATAATGCCACCCATCGCCGCAGCGCCACGCATGTGCTTGTATTGCAATCCGTAAGGGTAACCAGAGGCGTCATACTCCCTGATGTTCGTCCCGTCAAAGACGTATAGCCTGTCGCCAGAATCACCGAAGGCGCACCCGTATGGGGTTCCTGTGATCCCCGAAAGACTCCTGCCAGCCAGTTGAACGGAAAAGCTCACGTCGCTCCCTGCAATCACGTATTCGGTGATGTAGGAAGACCCGCCAATAACCCAAAACTTTGAATCGTTCGCGTTCAGATGGATTTGCAGGCTGGAGGATGAAAGAGAGGTAGAGATCGACTTAACCGCGCCCTTGTAGTCGAGGGTGGAAATGTCGGCCCCCATATCGAACTCCCACACCTTGCGAACCCCCAGAGAGGTCTTGCCAACCACATAGACCTTATCCTCTGTGGAGTTGACCGCGAAGCCGTGAGGGTCATCAACCACGTTAGAGAGGTCGTATGACTTGGAGGCGTAAGCAATAGTGGTGGAGTCCCAGGCCGTTAGCGTGAACTCGTAAAGCGTGTCTGTGGCGCCATCAAGAATCCAGTAACGATCTCCATCGGCTGCAATCTGTCCCGCTATAGGGTTAGAACCACCGTAGGCACCAAGAGCGGTAGTCGTGTTCGCGCCCTTGGTGGAAATGTCCCAAGGGGTGGACAGCGTAGACTCAAGGATATTCGTAGACGAGAGAAAGAATACCTTTGCCCCATCCGTCTTGAGCGAGGGCGTCTTGGGGACGCTGACAGAGTTGGCGGTTGTGTCGGCAATCGACAGGGTTCCCACCAAGTCCTCAATGACCTCTGTAAGTCCTGGGAACTGCCGAAACGAGCCGCCAGAATGGGGGTAGACGTTGACGGCCTGCTGGTCAGAAAAGTCTATTCGGCTGTCTTCGTAGTTGCCGAAAAGCGGAAGGTTTACTCTCATGCGAACAAACAGCCTCCACCGGGAGCAACGTAAGCTATCTCGGTTCCCCAGAAAAGTTCATGCACGAACACAATGGGGTCACCAAGGAAGCGAAACTTCAGACCGTTGTACCAGCCATGCAAGCAAGATACCTCAGCCATTATATGTCGCTCGTTACGTCATACTTGTAAGAGAAGGACAGCCCAGGCATCTGAACCGCCATAGAGATATTGTTATCGGCGCTCAACGACCTTTCGGCATCCTTAACCTGCTCGAACAGGAGTGGAGAAAAGTCGGAGATGCGGAACTCTACAATCAAGTCCCGCGCCAGGAGCAACTTCAAATCCCTTACCTGCTCCTCGTACAGATCAAGCGTTGTGCCAACCGTGGAAGGTGTGGGAATGTGCAGGCAGTTATCCGCAGTGAGCTTTGAAATTAAGTCCTGAAGAACCGTAAAGGCGTCTGTATTGGCGTTACTGTCCCACGTTGCAAAGCTGGTGCCTGTCGGACACAGGCCCAACTTGACCGCAGCCGAGTCAATTACGTTCTGTGCAGTAGCCATTCATATACCTTCCTAGATAGACCCCTGTCCCATTCACAAGACCCCTCGGAGCCTTGGGTGTTCTTTGGAGTCCAATCTGTTTCTAATTCGGAACCAAGAAAAACCGAGAGGCGTTTAAGTTCAGCCTCCCGATCTTCCTCGATAAAAAAGAAGTGAACGTTCTCCAGCGTGGTCAGCATCAAAAGCGATAACCACATCGAATCCCATTCACTCTTATCCCTGCCTCTCTTAGCCCAAGTCCACATAACGCGCTCTGGCTTCCGAAGGGGTACGACCATCTTCCCCGTAAAGGAAAAACAGTCGCGTATCCCATCGTCCGTCAGATGCCAGGATGCAGGCTCGAACCGAGAGAGTAAGTTGCAGGTAAACACAGTCCCCGTGTGGGGGATTGACACTACGCTTACGAGTTGTGCCAAATCTTTACTGCGTTTTGTGGACGGATAGCCTTGTAACCGTACAGAACGTCCAAACGACAAGGGAACTTGTCATCGGAGATCGTGTAGTCACGAACCATCCTCATAGAGATTCCATCCAGAACCTCACGAGCCGCCATATCAACACCCTGCGGCAACACAAGGTCAGCAGTCGCGAAAGCGAAAGCGTCCTTCTGGAAGCCAAGAGAGTGAAGCGCGGTGAAGGCGTTACCGCCGCCGAGCTTGTTGATTGCAGCGTTGTCAGCCGGAGAGCCAGAAACATTCTGCTTTCCACCACTCGCAACAATGGAGGGAGAAATCGGAATGCTCGTAGCCGTAGCCGCAACATCAGACGTTACAACGAACTTCTGAAGCTCCGCAGTAGTCGCCTTCGTTTCAGGGTGAACCCGATAAACTCCTTCAATAGTGATTACATCACCAGCCTTGAAGGTAGTCGTACCAGTGTCAACCGTCAGCGTAGCGCCCGTCTGAGAGGCACCATTGATGTTGTAGGAAGTATCGCCTTCCGCAGCCGTACCAGCAGTGTGAGAACTGATGAGCGTGTTTTCATAGTGCATAAAGCCACCATGCTTGCCCATTGCGCCCTCTTTGTACTGGCGGCCAATCTCGGCCTGAGCATTAAACAGACCCTTCGTAGCGTCGACGAGATCGACGTTGCCCTGGGGGTCGTGAATCATGCACCAATCACCCGCAGGGGTGAGAGAATTAACGAGAGCCTTACGAGCGTTCGCAATGTTCGCAACGGATACGGCAGAGCCTTGAGCGTCGATCACATTGTAAACATCGTCAACCATGCTCAGAGCATCGCTTTCAATGTTAGCCGCAAGAGAAGCCATTGCAGGCCCCAGATACCGCTTTGAAAACTCGTCAATGTGCATCGTCAGTTCTTCAGACGTAAAGCTGAAGTCGATACCCTTCTGAGTGTCTACGGTCAGAGTCTCAGAAGTTTCCGTTACGTCCTGGGCAGACAGTGTAGCGCCTGTACGAACAGTAAATTCGTTCGGCAGACGGATTTTAAGATCGTTACCAATCTTCGCGCCCGATTGGGCATATTGTGAGTCGTACTGCGTATTGATGTTCCAAGTGTTCGGGTAAGGTCGCTAGGCTTACCCCGCCCTTTCGGGCCGCTGCATGTCACCATGCAGAGCAGACTATATCATCACCCGCGTGGGGTGCATTGCGCTTCGGGCCGCTTGGCCCTACTCCTTTCGGATAGTCGTTACACCTTCCGTTTTATGAGGACATATACCATGCGTCCTTTTTCCCCATTGACAGTTCATGCAGAGAATCTGGAATCCTTCTGGAAACCCCTCACGCCTCAGCCATGCCATAAGTTGTTGCGTGGTCTTGAGGTTTTCTTCCCTGCGGTGCTCCGCGCCATCATTGTAAACATGGTCGATGCTCAAAAATGAAGGCTCCGTAACGCCACAACAAGCACAGACATAACCACCATACGCCGCGTAAACCTCATCGCGTAAAGTGTCAATGCTTTGCTTGTTTCCATCCCTGACCTTTGCGTAAAACTCATCTTTTTCAGCATCCGACATTCTCGCAATACGATCCTGTCTCCTCTGATTTTGAGCCTTGTTGATTCGGTCTTTCTCTGCCTGAAGCTCGGCTTCAGACATTGCCCCGCGCTTCTTACGCCATCTGCGTGTTGAGTCTATCGCTCTACACGCCTTACATGCGTAGTCCACTCCGGTTTTAGGGAAGTCTTCAATGGTTTTGGTTTCCCCGCATTTCCTGCATGTGGGGTCTTTGGCGAGATTAGCATTCCGCTTCTCTCTTGATTTTAAAACGGCTTGGCTCGGGATTGTCTCACCTATATTGATATTGGGATCAATATTATTTTATGAGATGTTCCCCGAATTCACAATGTTTTCGATGTACGTTGCCGTACAAAGCAGCCACATTTAACTGATGAAGTTCAACTTCTGATGCAGAATACGCAGCGCCTCTTTGGTAATAACACTCGGAGTTAAGAGTGAGTTAGCCATTTGAAGTCACCTTTTAAGCAAGCCCTAGCTGCTTGTTTCTCCAGTTGGCATATTCCTTCGGGGTCATCTTGTCAGGGTCTTTCTGAACTGATCCCGTAGGTTTAACCGGAGTCGCAGGGTTGGGCGTTTGAGTAGTTGTGACAGGCGGAGGGGACGAGAGTTGTGCTGACAACCTGCCCAATTCCATCATCGCCATACTGACGGGCATAGTCTCCAGAGAGGCCGCAGTCGCGGGGTTGCTCCCAAGATGGTACGCCAGTGCAGGGCCGTTTTCTGAAAGAACAATGGCTTCGGCAACGTGCGGAGTTTGCACTTGGTAGTTTCTGACAACCTCCCGATAGTCTGGGTGTTCGTCAGCAAAGGCGTTCTGCCTCTCCTGAAAGGCCATCATAGCCTCCCGCTGTGCTTGCTCACGCGCCGCTTGCGCTTGAAACCGTTGTTGCTGGGTCAGGGCGTCATTCACCGTTTTCTGTTGGACTTTGTTCGAGTATTCCATCATCGCCTGCTGATAGGCGGCTGAGTCGTAATCGAAGTCCTCAAGAGAAGGTGGAGGGCCGATTTCGTCCTGGGGGATGGTCTGCTCGTAAGCCTTAACCCTCTCCTCGAACTCTTTGGCCTTTTGCTCTGCCTCTTTCGCTCTGTCGGTTAGTTGTTTGATGCGTTGTTGAAAGCCGTTGCGCTTCTGCTGCGCCTCGTCCTCGTTCGGTGCATCACCGGATTCACCTTCCTCGCTAGAGCCTTCCGCCTTGGCTTCTGTCTCTGTCGA
>Ga0196897_1000007_pt1 | contig 29861 bp, 44 predicted proteins | sample VirMetDEL_Aug_31_FD_169092 | JGI IMG/M metagenome (GOLD analysis project Ga0196897, IMG submission 169092) | Aqueous microbial communities from the Delaware River and Bay under freshwater to marine salinity gradient to study organic matter... | ecosystem: Environmental > Aquatic > Marine >... | reverse complement strand
GAGAGACTTTATTAAGAAGCATTGGGGCACGAATAAGAAGTGCGCCGAGGAGCTGGGGGTAACCCCGGCCACCGTGACCAACTGGATCAGGCGAAACCCTCGGGGCATTCTCAAGCACGCTCCCGAAATCGTGGCCACCAAGAACACGACCTACCTACAGCTCAACGGGGAGGTGGAGTGGCGGATTCACGAAATCAACGAGCTCGAACCGATAAGAGAGGGGGAGGTATGAAGAAGACAGTAGAATGCTACACGTGGCACGATGCCAAGAAGCACAAGCCACCGACGCTTGGACAGTACCTCGTGGCTGACAACACAACCGAGGAGGGTTTTATGTTTGTGGCGGAATGGGATTTCGTTCTGCACCCTGACCCGAAGCACGGATACTGGAATGCCCCACGCGAATACGATGCGTACAATATCACTCATTGGGCGGAGATAACTCCTCCCATCATCAACAAACAATTTCAATGGACAAACATTCAAGACCCGTTGCCTCCGGCACCATCACCGTCGAAGTCGAACTCACCGAAGCCGAGTTTGAACACGTCGACTCCATGATCTGGGAGCCGCCCGTAGCCCTTCGGAAAATTGTGCAGGCACACATGGCCCAAATGCGACTGTGACAAAATCGGGGAGGCCTACAACCTCCCCTTTTTTTCTTGCTTATCAGTTTACTTTTGATTACCTTCAAGGCATGAAACATCCGAGAACACGACTGACGGAGGTCATGACCATCCGACTATCACCCGAGGAGCGGAACTTCGTCCGAGAGAAAGGACGCGAGTACCGCAGTGATGCCGAGTTCGTGCGTGAGCTCATTCAATGGTACGAGCAATCCCACGGCTGATGTGCGTCTACATCACTGACGACGTTTGGAATGACACCAGCCTGTCCTTCTTCGAGCGGTGCTTCATTGGCAAGATCACGGCACTGGCACAAAAGGATGGGGTGTGTTGGGCTGGTGACGAACGTCTCGCCAAATACATGACTGTGACCCCCTCGTACATTCGTAAAGCTATACGCAAGCTCAAGAAGAGCGGACACCTAACCGTCAAAGGATACGGACAGTCTCGAAAACTTGTGCCAAATGGAACAAGTTCCAATCGGAACAAGTTCCAAATGGAACAAAACTTGGGACAGATGGAACAAGTAGATGGGACAATTGGAACAAAAGTTGGGACAATTGGACCGCATACTATAGAACATACTATAGAGCATACTAAAGAACCTACTATAGAGAAGAATCGAACGAAAAAGAAACCGAAGGATTTGGATGAAGTTTTGGAATCTTTCAAAGAGGTTGGAGCGGAGGAGTCGGAGGCCCTAGCCTTCTTCGACTACTACGAAGCCAACGGATGGACCCAAGGACGAAACAAACCCATAAAAGATTGGAAGGCCGCCGCCCGCGGCTGGATACGACGCTCACACCAATTCAAAAAGAATGACAGACAAAATCAACGCTCTGGCCCGGCAGACGGCAGCCTCATTGCAGAACATCTCCGCCGGCTCGCGGATGAGTCCGGCCAAGGCATGGGCTGAAGGCACGAACGTACTTGCCGCCTACCGCATCAACCCAGCCCACACCGAGGCTACCCTGATCCTGCTCCTGAAGGAGACGCTCAACTACCTCGACTACTCGCGAAGCATAACGACCGACCGCGACATCCTGGATGCGGTACACCACCTGCGCGACGCGTTCCCAGCTATGAAGCTCGAAGAGTGGGCTATCATCATGCATCGCCTCAAGACGGGCGAATACCGCCCCGGATATGAACGCTTGAAACTTCCCGAGCTTTGTGATATATTCCAGCAGTACGAAGGCGAGAGAGCAGCGGTAAGGGAGGGCAACTGGAACGAGCTCAAGAAGCACGCTCCCGATCGCCTCTCCGACGACCAGCTCGACGCCCTCTACAAAAACTACAAGAAACGCCGTGCAGAGGAAAACAAGGAACTCGAAAAGGCCAAAGACATCAAGCGCGTCCAGGTCAAGAACGGACGGTGGGAGCACATCCCGTACCCCAACTCGGTCAGCGATGGTGAAGAAGGTGGACACGGTGTTCAGCCAGTTCGTCCGCCTGAGGGCAGCGGACCACAGGGGAATGGGTGAGTGCTTTACGTGTGGAGCCTCCCGCTTCTGGGGTGAGGTAGACGCGGGGCACTTCATGAGCCGAGCCTGCATGAGTACCCGCTGGGACGAGAAGAACGTCCAGTTCCAGTGCAAACGCTGCAACGGCTTCCGCTCGGGAGAGCAGTACAAGTTCTCCATCGAGCTGGACCGATTGTACGGTGACGGCACAGCCGAGGACCTAATGATCGCTTCGAAGCAGACGCGCAAGTGGACGCGCGACGAGCTGGAAAAACTCTACCACCACTACAAAAGGAAAGTCGATGAGCTCCGGAGCACGAAAGGTCTTTGACCAATACTTCTCGGACAACTACGACGACCTTATGCAGGTCGCCCGTAGGCTGCACCGCGACCACCTCGACCTCCTGCATCACACCTATCTCACCTGCGTCAAGGCTCTCAACAACAACGAGAATATCTTAGACAACCTTCCCGGATATATTCACACGTCGTTGTGGAATCTTTCCGCTGGCAGCTTCCGTAAGCTGTACCAAATCACCGATGCCCCAGAGTATATCCACGTCTCCAACTACGACCTCGCCGATGCCATAAGAAAGGAAGAAGCCTTCATCCTCGCAAATCACCTCTCGTGGTTTGACAGAACCGTTTTAGAGTTATATCTTGACGGGTGGAGTATGGCCGAGCTTTCGAAAGAGAGCGGCATAAACGCCGACGTCTTGTACCAGTCTATTTCACAAAGCAAAAAGAAACTCCGAGATGTTATTCGTCAACGCTCATCTAAGGGCTGAAAGGCTGTCTATCTGTCAAGGGTGCGAGCACTACGTCGAGAAGACGCGAAGCTGCGGACCCCTCGTGAAGGAAGCATTCACCGACTCCCCTCTCTGCGGCTGTCATATGCCCACCAAGACACGACTCAAGACCGCCTCTTGCCCCCTGGGTAAGTGGGAGGCTACGATAACCTCGAAAGACGTGGACCAGATACGCGAATTTTTGACCCGCGACAACAAGCTCCGAACGACGGGAGAGCTTACCATGCTCGCCAACAAATACCTCGGAGCGGGAAAGGCGGCTGGATCGTGTGGTCCATGCAACAGCAAACTCATGAAAGAACTCGAAACACTTGTCAAAAATGCCGATTCCCAAACCTGAACCTCTCGAAACGATGTCCGAATTCATCACCCGGTGTATGGACGACGACACCATGAAAGCAGAATACCCCAACGAACGCCAAAGAGTAGCAGTATGCGCCAAGCAATGGACCAAAAAATGACCGCCAGCCTCTGGCTCAACGTAGGCTCTTTGCATGATAAGAGCTACGATAAGAGGGTAGCCCTTGAGCGATGCCGTAGAGGTGTCGAAGCTATGGGGCTCGATTGGGGAACGATTATCGCCCGCGACCGCAGGGGGCAGGTAGCCGACACCCGCCACATGGTAAGCAAGTACCTCCGCGACTGTGGATTTAGTTACCCTGAAATCGCGAAGACCCTACAACGCGCCAACCATACCACAAGCGTATATTCCGTAAAGCGGTGCAACGAGCTTATCTACCTCGAAAGGGGATACCGCCAACGCTACCACCAATTCCTCAACGCATGACATCACAAGACGTGACGTCAAGATGTCAAGATGCCTTTTGACATCATTAACCCAGAATCCGCACCACAAAGGCGGAAAGAAACATCAAGTACAGAATGACCCTACGCAAAGTCAAAAGGATGCTCAACGAGAGCGACGACTTCCTCGTCTTCACCATGAAGGTGACCAAGACCGACGAAGTCATCCTCCCCTCTGGGGTCCAAAATCAAACCGCATCCTTTGGGGTCTTCCACAAAGACGTGGAGAGCTGGGAGATACTTCTCAACCTTGCCGTCAATGACTACCACATACGAGAAACACTACGAAACATACTCAATGCAGCCGACCAGTACCGCGATCAAGAAGCTGAGGACGAATCCGAATAACCCTCGGGCCATTCGCAAGGACCAACTCGACAAGCTCGTGAAGAGCCTTCGGGAGTTTCCCGAGATGCTCGAAGCACGTCCCATCGTAGTAGACCCCGACTTCGTGGTCTTGGGGGGTAACATGAGACTGAAGGCCGCCCAGCTTGCAGGGCTTACCGAGGTGCCCGTCTACGTCGCCACATGGGAGGAAGCCAAGCACAAGGAGTTCATCATCAAGGATAACCTCGCCTTCGGGGAGTGGGACTGGGATACGCTCGCCAACGAATGGGACGCCGAAGAACTCGACGACTGGGGCTTGGACATCCCGTTTGAAGATGAACCAACCGAAGGACTCACCGACCCCGACGACGTGCCCGAAGTACCGGAGGAGCCAACCACCAAACCCGGCGACCTTTGGATATTAGGAGACCACCGCTTACTGTGTGGGGACTCTACGAAAGCCGAGCATGTTGCATTGCTTATGAATGGAACCGAGCCCGAAATTATTTTGACCGACCCACCTTATTCTTCAGGCGGATTTCAAGAAAGCGGGAAAACCTCCGGAAGCATTGGCGCAAGAGGTCAAAAGAAAATTGAAAATGACAACCTTTCCACGCGGGGCTATGAACGCCTAATGAGTGCGGTGCTTTCGCAATTCAAATCAGCGCACACGATTTTTGTCTTTTGCGATTGGAAGATGTGGATAAATAACTTCGATTTATCAGAGGGCAACGGCTACCGAGTGCGAAATATGATTGTTTGGGACAAGGTACAGATGGGCATGGGCATGCCCTTTAGAAATCAACACGAGTTGTGTTTGTTTGGGTCAAGGTTGGCCGGGAAAATTGGCGACGGAAAAACCCCAAACGTTATACAATGCAAGAGGGACAGAGAAGCCGAACACGCAACACCTAAGCCGGTCGAATTACTTGAAACGCTACTGCGGCAAGTAGAGTCGGAAAACATCGTCGACCCATTCGCGGGTGGCGGTTCGGCATTTATTGCGGCGGAAAAGACGGGGCGCAAATGCTACGGCATGGAACTCGACCCCAAATACTGCGACGTCATCGTCAAGCGATGGGAGGACTTCACAGGTAAAAAGGCAGAGCTATGGAAGCAGTAAAACAGAACAGGACGAACACCAAAAAAGACCAGATGCTCGAAGCCTTGGAGCGTTCGCTGGGCATCGTGACGACAGCCTGCAATGCGGTAGGCATCGGGAGGACTACCCACTATCAATGGATGAAGGATGACCCCGACTACAAGCAGGCCGTCCAAGCTATCGATGGGCGGGTGCTCGACTTCGCAGAATCACACCTCCACAAGCTCATCAAGGAAGGCAACCCAGCCGCCACCATCTTCTTCCTGAAGACCAAAGGCAAGGTCCGAGGATACATCGAGCGACAAGAGATTGAGGTAGCCGAGAAGAAGCCGCTGTCGTGGTTTACGGGTGACGACTCCACCGTGAGTTGAGACAGCCCGCCACATACTACCACGTCAAAAACTCGCCCGCCAAGGTCCAAGTACACCAAGGAGGCACGCGGAGCGGGAAGACATACTCCATCCTCACGGCTCTCATCGAGCTGTGCCACCGCAACGAGAATGCCGGGGCCGTCATCACCATCGCCCGCAAGACCTTCCCCGCGATCAGGGCGTCGGTTATGCGGGACTTTTTTGAGATACTCGAACGGGAGGATATCTACAACGTAGAGCTCCACAACAAGAGCGAAGCGACGTACATCCTCTTTGGAAACCTCGTGGAGTTCATCTCGGTTGACCAGCCCCAGAAGGTCAGGGGACGCAAGAGAGACATCCTCTTTGTGAACGAAGCCAACGAGCTCACCCTCGAAGATTGGCGGCAGCTTATGCTCCGCACAACCGGGAGAGCCATCATCGACTACAACCCCTCCGACGAGTTCCATTGGATATACGACCACGTTCTCACCCGCGACGACCATGAGTTCTTCCAAACAACCTACAAGGACAACCCCTTCCTCCCCGCGTCCACCATTCAAGAGATTGAGCGACTACAAGAAGCCGACCCCGACTACTGGAGGGTGTACGGACTCGGGGAACGTGGCGTCTCCCGCGCCACTATTCTCACGCATTGGAAGACAGTACCCCAAGTGCCCGACGGATGGAAGCTCCTTACCCTTGGACTCGACTTCGGATACACCAACGACCCCACCGCGATTGTGAAGGTCTACACCGACGGCCACGGATTCTGTCTGGACGAGGTGTGCTATGCGACGGGCCTCACCAACTCCGCCATCGCCCAAACCTTACGAGATGCCGAGATAGGCAAGGCTATGATCGTGGCAGACTCAGCAGAGCCCAAGTCGATTGACGAGATACACGGCCACGGATTCAACATCCACCCCGCAAGGAAGGGACCCGACTCGGTGCGGAGTGGTATCGACTTTCTGCGCTCCCGTCCTCTCCTTATCACAGAGCGCAGCGTGAACGGAATCAAGGAGCTGCGGAACTACAAGTACAAGGAGGACAAGAACGGTCGCCAACTGAACGAGCCCGTGGACGCCTTTAATCACTTCGTAGACGCCAGCCGCTACGCCATAACGTGGAACCAGACGAACCCGAACTTCGGGAAGTATGCCCTCGGATAACTTCAGAAAACCCACCTTTTCAACTTATAAGAATATGGAGCTACGCCTTCCCGCCAATTACTCCGACCTCACCCTGCGACACCTCCAGGTGCTGGAGACGACAGACGACCCGATCAAGAGGGTACAAGTCGTCACGGGCAAACCTTTCGCCGAGCTCCGCAAGATGCCGCAGGCCCTCCTCGTAGAAGCCTCCAACCACATCGACTCCCTGCTCGCTCGCGAAGTGTCCAAGCACGAGAAGACCATCACCCTCGACGGGGTAGAGTACGGCTTCATCCCCGACTGGGAAGCATTTAGCGCGGGTGAGTGGATTGATATGGAGACGTACACCAAGGACTTCTGGAAGACGGCTGACAAGGCTATGGCTATCCTCTACCGACCCATCACGCAGAAGTGGGGAGACAAGTACGCCATCGAGGACTATACGGCCAAGGAGGACGCGACGCCTTTCCTCGATATGCCCGCTCCCGCCGTGGCTGGTGCCCTGCTTTTTTTTTGGACTACCGAGCGCGAACTGCTGAGCACTTTGAAGTCCTCTTTGACGGAGAAGGCGATTCAGGCGATCCATTCTATTCCAAGTGGGGATGGTATCCTGCACTCTTCTCGCTGGCTGGTGAGGACGTTCTCAAAATTGATGCAGTCACGCGGCTCACGGTCGGCCACGTCTTCACGCACCTCGCCTTCCTGAAAGACCTCGAATACAAGAGAAAGACAGAAGCCAAATGATCACCTTTAATAACATCGTCTCCAAGTTCCAAGAGTTCGTAGACAATCACTACTTCCTCAAGACGTTCTCCTATGGCTCTCCGGCTGACGTAGACCTCGACAAGTTCGAGCAGTACCCCCTCCTCCACCTGGTGTATACGGGAGGGGACTACAACAGCCCCAAGGCCAAGACCTACAACTTGGAGGTGTATATCCTTTCTCTTCCTCCTAGCGAGGCCGACAAGGTAGGCTTTCAAAAGGAAAGCATCTCGGACGCAGAGCAGGTAGCAGAGGACATCCTTGCCGACATCCAGAACGGAGGTAACATCTTCCAGTTTGGATACAAATACGACCTCGTAAATGCTTCGGTGACTCCATTGGAAGAGGAGAACTCTAACGCCCTCGCAGGGTGTCTCCTCGACATCGCTATCTCCGTCCCCTACGCCTACGACTCATGCAACGCCCCAATCACAGGAGTAGAACCCGACGGCACCCCTCCTACGGCGTACAAAGCTCGTGGGCTGCTCCGCGTCAAAGAGCTCGACGGAAGCCCCGACGTACTCTCGGTGGCTACTATCAACGTACCCAACGGATCGCTAACCGACGACGGAGACGGTGTTATCACCCTGGACTTCGCGGCTGGGGCTGTATCCTCGGTAGGGGCTGACGCGCCTCTCTCAAGCACGGGAGGTACGACGCCTGTCATCAGCCTCGATACGAGCGGGGTTACGGCAGGAAGCTATACCGCGGCCAACATCACCGTCGACACCTTCGGACGCATCACAGCCGCCACAAGCGGAGCGGTAGCCGACGCGACGCGCATCGTAGTGACGGCCAAGAACGTATCGGGAGGCACATTGCCCAAGGGTACTCCCGTCCACGCGGTGACCCCCGTTTCTGCGGGTCAACAAGTGGAGGTGATTGCCGCACGAGCCGACACGCCTTCGGCTATGCCCGCCACCTTGGTCTTGAACGAAGAGCTCGACGACGAAGCGGAAGGCGAAGCCATCGTGGTGGGGTTGATTCAGAACGTCGACACCTCGTCCTTCAGCTCGGGAGACATCATCTACGTCGGGGAGACGGGAGGGTATACCAACGTCAAGCCGACGGGCGACAACCTCATCCAGAATCTGGGCGTAGTAGTCAAGTCGAGCGCATCAGCGGGATCGGGTATCGTATATGGCTCCGGGCGTACAAACGACGTACCTAACATCGAGACGGGATACGCTTGGATTGGTAACGCCTCGAAGGTGGCTACTCCTACCCTCCTCGCTGACGTGGCAACGGACGGCACTATCCAATCGTTGAGCGATGTTGGCCTTGGCGCTATTTTGCCTCTAAACAACCTCGACGTATTGCAGTATTTGAGCGCATCAAATGCGTGGGTGAACGTTCCTGCATCTACGCTCAATGTCAACAGCTCACAAACGTCCAATACAGCCCTCTTTGTTAACTGGTCGGGAGTTCAGCAAAAAGGTAGTGTGACCGACTTGAGCGACGTAACAAGCGCGGGTTCGGGGGCCATTATTACCGATGCAGAGCGCACCAAGCTCACAGGCATCGAAGCAGGTGCCGAAGTCAACGTCAACGCAGACTGGAACGCTGTTTCAGGCGACGCGGAAATCCTCAACAAGCCCACGCTCGTACAAAACATCGGAGACCTCGGTGACGTAACCGAGACGGCCCTCACAGCGGGTCAGCTCCTATACTACGATGGGGCAGGATGGATAAATAAGACTGTCGTAGGAGGTAGTGCCGTGGCCTCGGTCATCTGGACGGGAAACACGAGCACGTCAGACATCGGAGAGTGGCCCAATTCATACATCTCTGTCAAATATTCTCCTGTCGCTACGGTGACTCCAGCGGGGTCGTTTTCCATCCTGTACAACTCGGTATTGAACTCGCTTCAGGTGTCGGGATTAAGTACGGGGACGTCGATTGCATTTACAGCAAAATTTGGAGTTACCCCTGCCGTAGTCAACGACATTTTCGACTGTCGCATGAGAGCCGTTTTTTCGGGCTCGCCTGTATTTCCTCTTCCCCAAGCAAGCACGTATAGTGTACCGGGCTATGGTTTGCCCGTCGACGAGGAGGCAGAACTATTGATGAGCGGAGTCATCACGGTAGGCTCCTACCCTTCGGTCGACATCTTCCTTGAGACGGCCTCTTTTTATGCCGCGGGTACGGCACGTTGCATCGACTTTGAAATTACGTTCACATGATTAGGATAGACACGAGCTTTGCCAATGCCATCAAGGTAGGCAACGACTACTACCCCCTTAACGGATACCTTACGGCTTCGGCATATTTGACTACTGGCGTCACGATCACGGAGCGCACCTTGGGTCGCGTCATCGCCAAGGGCATCCCCTTTGCTGACTATGTAGACGCATCGACGGGACTGCCTCTCGGAGCAACGCAGGCCGCTACTATCACAGCCCTGCAAACCGCCTTTAACGCGGTAGGCGACTCCGGAATTGACGTGCAGAACATCGACGACGTAACGCTCACGAGCCTCAGCAATGGGCAAATCTTGGCGTACAACGCCAGCTTGGGCCAGTGGATCAACGTCGATAAGCCTGCCGACCCAGCCGTAGAAGACAACGCGGGTACGCCTGTCCTCGCTTCGGGCATCACCCAAGCGGAGATGCAGACCGTCCTCGACGTAGACCCGGCAGGTACGGACAACTCGACCGACGTCTCTATCGGAGCAACCGCTACGGACGTGCTGAAGATGGCGGCCGGACAAAGCCTTGGGGCGTTCGACGCAGGATCCGACAAGCTCGTCTTTTGGGACGACTCCGACAGCAAGCTGACCTACGCGACCATCGGCACCAACTTGACGATGACGGGAAGGACGTTGAGCGCGGCAGGAGGCAACTTCTATCTAAACAGGTTCGACTCTACAGCCTCCACGATGGCCTCAACCCTCAATGCAGGGACAGCGACAATTGAGCGCATCGACACAGCACGGTGGACAGGTACGGGCGTGTACCTCAACCAACAGAGCGACACACCAAGCGCGGGCAACGCGATCAAGAGAAAGGTGTACTACAAGAACGAGTTTGGAAGTACCGACGCCTTCGGCACGTGGACGCTCATTCACCAGTTTGCAGACGACACCTCCTACGCCAGTGCACTCACCTACATCAACGACAAAATCATCGCAGGACAAACCAACGGCACGGCCCCGGCCTCGTTGGTGATGACTTGGGAAGAGACTACCTCGTTTACAGGTTTGCTTGACGACTACCCCGGAGCGGCGGCGGCGTACTCGCTCCGCTTGCTTGACTCGACCTATACAGGGTCAGCGATCCGCGTCCGTAGGGCCTCAGACAACGCAGAGCAAGACATTGGGTTCGACAACAACGAGCTCGACACCTCCGCTCTTGCTACGTTCTGCTCAGGTACGGACGGATTTGTGAAGACGTGGTATGACCAAGCAGGGTCAAACGACGCGACACAGGCGACGACGAGCGCGCAACCAAAAATCTACGACAGTGTAGCGGGTGTGGTTTTGGAGAATGGGAAACCAATTATACAGGACAATGCTTCAGCCGTTGCCCATCTTACATCGTCGTTGTCATTGGGTACGGGAAATTTTGCTTTCTCGGTTTTATCTACAAGCTCCTCTTTCTTTTGCTTCTTGGAAGGAGACGCTTCGACGGAATTTTTGTTTGTCGGTCAAAGCGGCAGTAGTGCAGCGTCGTCTTCAAACGCATCGAATATAACTGCCTACCTCGATGGAGGTAGTGCAAATCTATCGACAAGGCAAAATGTATATAATGAATTTTATTTACAGCAGCGTTTGTTGTCAGTTGAATTCGATATGACCACCGCTCAAACCACAATTGGCTACTCATTTTCTTCGTCTGTCAAAATGATGAGCGTCCAGGAACTTATTGTGTATGGCTCTGACCAATCCTCCAACCGCTCAGGCATCGAAACGAACATCAACGACTTCTACTCCATCTTCTAATGAGCTACATTATTGTTCTCCCCGAAGGGTTCTTGACGAGTGAAGTCAGAGCCAAGAGCATCACACGAGAGCTCTACAACATCACCGTGCCTGTAGCTATTCAGGAGGAATACCAAAAGGACGCCACCGTCTTCGGAGTCATCACGCACCCCGACGGCATCCAGCACGCCCTGCAAGTAGACCTCGACTACGTCATCCCGGTGAGCCCACAGGCAACCATCGAGAAGCTCGTCTCTCTCTTCCCGGAACTCAACGAACAGGAGCGCTTCAACCTCGCCTCCTACGTCCTCAACAACAAGGCGTTCCCCTTCGGACATATCGTACCCTCCACCACCACCGTCCGCGACTACGACTATATGGTCGAGCACGGATGGTTTGCAGAATACCCACTTGAGGAATGAGAAATCTTTTGGTCATACCTCTAACCCTTGCAGGTCTGTCACTATTTGTCGTGGGGCCGCTGTATGGATTTCTCGTGCGTGTCTTCACCGACTTTCGCCCTTGGGGGTGGCTCTACGACATTGGACGCCGCGCGTCCTTTATGGCTTCTATCCTTGCGGAACTCATCCTCAACGACGTACTTCTCAAGCCACAAGGGTACACCTTTGGACACCAAACTATCTCGGCTGTTCTTGGAGCTAACCTAAAGGCGGGGACATTGTCTAAGACGGGCAAGAAGCTCCAGCAGCTCCTCGACTACATTGAGGAAGACCACTGTCTCAAAGCATACCACAACATCCAAACCCCATAACCTATGGAATTCTTTCAAACCCACTGGGCAGAAATTGCCCTCGCCATCATCACCGCCGCTGGCACGATCACGGCACTCACCGCAACCGAGAAGGACGATAACATCGTCGACCTGCTCAAGCGTATCCTGAACGCCGTCATCCTCGGACGTAGCAAATGAACCTGGCGGACTTCGAGAAGGTACTGGCGCGGTTTGCGGACGACGTAAACAACGCCGCCAAGCGTGAGCTCGGCTCCCGTAGGATAGGCAAGAACCGCTCCTATGGCGTAGCCTCGCGCTCCCTTCAGAAGTCCCTCACCTACAAGCTCAAGGGGGGGAGGGTCTCTTTTGGCTCTCCCCTGCCTTATGCCGCCTTCATCCATTGGGGCGTCAACGGGACGAGGAAGAACCAGAACGCGCCCTACTCGTTCCGATCTAAGCAACCGCCCTCCGGGCCTATCATGGAATGGATGAGGGCCAAGCCTGTACGCCTGCGCGACGCCTCGGGTAAGTTCGTCAAGCAGACCGAATCGAGGCTTAAGAGCGCGGCCTTCCTTATTGCTCGCTCCATCAAGAGAAACGGCATCGTAGGGCTGAGATACTACACCGTCGCCCTTGAGAGCATCGTGCCCCAATACGAAGTAGAACTCGGAGAAGCTTTGACTCAAGACCTGCTCCGTTCGTTGGAGTTTAAGTCTGGAAATATCACTATCAAGCCAAAATAATGGCCGTATCTATCACAAGTCACCCCACTCAGAACCCGAAACCCGCGGGGCAATACCTCGTGTACACGCTCGACGAAGCATCGGTTCCGGACCGGTACATTGTTCAGGTGTACAAAAGTGCCACCACAACCGGCTCAGGGTCGGAGATAGCGAAATTGTACCTTGTTCCAAACGCGGCTGAGGTAGCTCACTTCGACCTGAGCCGCATAGCAGAGCCTCTCGTCGAGTTTCCGCTGAGCAAGGGGGGTACTACCGTTCACGCGGTGCAAGACGCTCTATTGGTCTTCAATTGCGACGAGGAGGGTGTTGTAAGGTTCGAGGTCCGGGCCGGGCAATACAACGGAACGACGGAATCCTTGAACCAAGACAGCGAGGCCGTCTACCTGCTGAGGGGTGTGGAGCAAATCAGCGCGGGCCTCAATCCTTCGTTCTCCAACTACTACCCCCAATCAAGCACAAACAAGGCGTGGCTCACCGACAGACCCCAAGATTCGGTCGGTGAAGTCAACATGACTATGGCCGTCGACGACGAAGGGGTGGCCATGTTCCTTATTCCGGACAACATGGGCGTACCGACGAGCGTCGAACGGGTGGAGGTGAGAGGCTTCCGTTCAGGGGGAGCACCCGATGGAGCCGTAAACATCCCTATTGCCGCCTCTACGACGACAAAGGAGAACCTGAAAGCCGTCCCTATTGGCCCTGCTCATTGGGCGCACCTCGGAATCACCTCCTCCGCTGTAACGCAAGTATCCTTTCAGTTGGCTACTACCGCGGGCGTGGCACGAAGCGAGAAGCTATGGGTCCGCTTGGACGAGGCTCCCTGCAAGCACGAGGCTACCCAACTGGCGTGGATCAACTCACGCGGCGGGTGGGACTACCTACGCTTCGACGGACGCGCCCCATATACAGTCTCGACGACAAGCAAGGAGTACCGCAAAAGCGTCGGGACGTTTGGAGCGGCCACGTTCACCATCGCCTCCGACATCCAGCAATACGACACGTATGGGAAGGTCGCGAAGGAGGCGTACACCCTCACAGAGCAGTTCTTTACAGCCGAAGAGCGCGATCTGCTTCAATACCTCATGCGTTCTCCAGTCGTGCAGATGCGTCGCGGCACAGGCAATTGGGAGCCTTGCATCGTCCGCAACGACAGCCTCCGCATTGAACCTGCTGGCTCACGTTTGTACGCTGTAAGCCTCAACGTTGAACTCGCAAGGGACGTACGATGCTGAGGTTAACTATCAACGGAATTGACGCGGAGCTCTACGAGAACGCCCCTGTCAACCTCCGGTTGCAATACAGCGACGTTACGAAGATTCAGAACGCAGCAGGGAGCTTCTCGCAGACGTTCCGCCTTCCGCTTACTCCTCACAACAGGACCATCTTCGACAACATCGATGAAGTAGGACTACGCAACGGGTTGAACCTCCAGCAGCGGCTCGAAGCAAGCCTGCACAGCGGGACGCTCCCCCTCATGACGGGGTATGTGCAGGTGAAGACTGTGTACATGACGAAGGAGCACTACGCGGAGGTGGAGGTGGTGTTCTTCAGCGGAGCCCTCGACCTGCGTAGCGAGCTCAAGGGGTCACTTCTCAGCGAGCTCAACTTGGACGCCTACGACCACGACCTGACCTATGCGAACGTTACTTCGACATGGGCGGGTACTGGTTCCATCTATCCAGAGATTCGTTACGGCCTTATAGACCGCGGAAGGAATTGGTACCTCCCCGACAACCCCGTTGGTGTCGACGGCGACCCTCTGCTGTTGAGTGAGCTTACGCCCTTCGTACAGGCGAAGGTCCTCGTCGATGCTATCCTCGACGAAGCGGGCTTCACCTATGAAAGCACCCTGCTCACGAGCGCAGACTTCGCGAACGTATATGTCCCTTGCTATAATGGAGGCGTTCAGATCGGTCCGAAGGATGTCGTAGATGAGAATTTGAGAGCTACGCTCCCTTTGGCAGGTCAATCGACGACCACCGGGTACACCAAGCTCAATTTCAGCGACACGCTGACTGGGTGCTACGACCCAGGAAACAATTACTCCACGACATCGGACACGTACACGGTTCCTTTGGCTGGCTTGTACGATATACGTTTTACATTCAGTTGGAACAACATCGCCTACCCCACGAGCCAAGGGTACTACCGCATCACATACGGAAGCACGACCACGAGCACCATACCCCTTCCGGCAAGACAAGGAGACAACTACATCACCGTGGTCGAGAACGTCCTTCTTGGAGCGGGCGATACCATCTACGTCGAGGTGATCCACACCGGAGCTACTCCCACCGACTTCGTGAGCGACGGGAACTTCAACACGGGACAAAGCACGAGCCTCGAAGTCATCGCGAAGGAGCCGTATGGAGGATACGAAATTGGGGTGGCTGAGAACCTGCCGGAGATGACCCAAATCGACTTCCTCCTGTCGCTTCAGACCATGTTCAACTTGGTCTTCGTCCCCGACCGCAACAAGCCGAACCACCTCCATATCGAAACCTACAGCGACTATATGGGGGCGGGGTCGTCGCGTGATTGGACAAACAAGGTCGACTACTCCAAAGACCTCGTAATCAAGCCGACGACGGACCTCCAAAAGCGGGAGTACCAATGGACGCATGCTCCGGGCCGCGACTTCATCAACGAGGAGGTGCAACGGAGCTTGGATAAGGTCTACGGGCGACAGCTCGTAAGGGAAACGACAAACGAGTTTGCGACGGGCTCTCTTGAGCTTTCTACGTCCTTCGCTCCCTTTCTCGTTTCCAACGTTCCGGGAAGCACCATCCCTATCCACCGCTCCCTGACGAGCGACGGGAAAGGTGTCGGCTCGCCCTTGCCGATGATATGCTACTATGGAGGGCTCTCGGAGCGTTTTGGGACGACCATCATCTTGGACGAAACGGCCACCCAACGTACCGTGACGGCTATGGCGTTCTTTGGGCTTCACGAGAACGACGACCCAGATGTCACCGACAATGACCTGAGCTTTGGGGTGGAGCTTCCGCTGTACACTATCGCGGTCAACCCATCAAATACCTTGTACATCAAGTATTGGGCACAATACGTAACCGAGCTTTACAGCTCTGACGCTCGCGTCGTGACCTGCCACGTACGCCTGACGGAAGCCGACCTCGCGGACCTTGAATTCAACGACGTCATCTACATCCGCGACACCGCATACCGCATCCTCACGCTAAGCTATGATGCAAACACCCCTTCGGTTGCGAAGGCGGAGCTCCTCATGAAGCTCGACGACGTAGCTCTGTGCGAGGACACTCCAACCTTCTATTGGTCCTCTCAAAACGTCATCCTCTTTAACGGCTCCAATCCCGGTGCGCCCGACTACGGCAACAAGACGTGCTGTGAGTTCTACGGCTACCGATGGGACCCTAACAAAACAACGGGAGCGCGTTGCCGCCCGCTCAATTCACAACTCGAAATCTAATGAAAGACCCGAAGCATATCATGAGAGGAATCGACCTCTTACAGGCTTACAAGGTCAAGGCACCCCTTCCGTGGTGGCTTGTCCCTGTCGACTACTTTCTGGCCTTGTCGTATTTGGCGGCCTTCTTTGGGGTGTGCGTCTGGTTTCTTAAAACCGTCCTCTCATGGCTGTAAGTACACAGACTGTTATCCTTGAGTTTGACGCGAAAACGGGTGAAGTTCTCAAGGCTACATCCCAGCTCCAAAAGAGTATGGACGACGTGGCTCAATCTGCGGAGGATGCCGCAGAAGCCACCAGCGAGATAGGCAAAAATGCAAAGAGCGCAGGTACTGGCTTAAAGAAGGCGGGCACGCTTGGAGCACAAGGCTTCAAGGCGTTGGGTACAGCCATCAAAGCCACGGGCATTGGGCTGCTTGTGGGTATCGTGGTGAAGCTCACCCAGAAGATGACCGAAAACAAGAAGATCGCCGAGGCTCTCGAAGTTGTCTTCAATGGACTGGGTGTCGTCTTTAACGTCTTGGTCGAAGCCCTGACGCCTCTTGGCGATTTGCTTATCTCGGCTTTCACCGAGCCGCAGCAAGCTGTCGAAACGCTACGCGGCAACTTGATTGCGCTCAAAGATTATTTCGGCACTCTCCTCGATACCGCCATAAACCCCATTTATCGAGGCTTGCTCAACTTGCAGCGTGGCTTCTACGAGGCCGCTATCGCGTCGAAAGAGTTTGTCGGTCTCGATGCGTCAGAACTGAAACAGAGCGTTCGAGAGATTGATGAGCAACTGGCGGACTTGGTAGTCAAGCAGGAGGAGAACAAAGAAGCACTTGCCGAGCCTTGGAAGGAAGCGACGCAAGCGATCAGAGGATATGTAGACGAGGCCAAAACTGCCGTCACGCAAAGCACGGCTCTCACCAAACAGCAGCAAGCCCTTCGTGATGCACAAAGGGAACTGAATGTAGCTACGGCTGAAGCTGCCGCAGAGGTAGAAGAACTTAAGCGACAAAGCGACGACCAGAGGCTTTCTATCGAAGAGAGAATCGATGCCGCGACACGAGCCGCAGAAATCAACCAACGCTTTGCCGATGAGAACGTCGCTATCTCTCAGCAGCGTGCGGAACTGCTACGCGAAGAAATCCGCCTACAAGGGGAAACAGAAGAAAGGCTGGAGGCTCTCGCACAAGCCGAGATTGAAGCTGCTAACGCACGGCAGGCGAGCGCGACTATTCAGACGGAACTTCAAAACAAACTCTTCGCCCTCAATCAAGAGCTCATCACCCAAGAGCAGGAGCGGTTGGCCGCTGAAGAAGAGGCACGGTTGGCTCTGGAGGAAAGGTTGGCCGAAGAGCAAAAACTTAAAGACGAGGCTGCCGCAAAAGATGCGGAGCGCAGAAAGAAAGAGCTCGAAGAAGAGTTGGCACTTGCTGAAACCATCAAACAAGCAAAACTCGATATTGCCAAATCCTCTCTCGATGCTCTCGCGGCTCTCAACCAAGCCTTCACGGGGCAGTCGGAAGAGGAGCAAAAGAAGGGCTTTGAGAGGTCTAAAAAAATACAGACAGCCCAAGCCCTCATCTCGACCTACGAGAGCGCGGTACAGGCGTTCAAATCGCTTGCAGGTATCCCCGTGGTTGGTCCTGGGCTGGGTGCGGCTGCTGCCGCTGCCGCTACCGCTGCGGGTTTGGCTAACGTGAAACAGATTCAGAGCCAACAATACCAAGGAGCAAGCACGAGCGGAGGAGGTGGCAACTACTCAACTCCGGGACCTGCCTCGGCTGCCACTTCCGCAGCACAAGGCCCAGCCGCCCCAACGCTCGACCTCTCCTTCCTTGGGGAGGGCGCAACCCAAACAGGACCTATTCAAGCCTACGTCATCGCTCAGGACGTGAGCACCGCCCAACAAGCCAACCAGCAAATCCAAGAACAAGCATCATTATGAGAATCGTAGAACTAATCATCGACGAGGAGGCCGAGCTGTACGGCATCGACGCTATCTCCCTCGTAGATCGTCCAGCCATCGAGCTCGACTTCATCGCCTTAAAAGAGGCCAAGGTGCAATTTGCCGAAGCCGACACCGACAAGCGTATCCTTATCGGACCTGCCCTCGTACCTGACAAGCCTATCTACCGCAAGAACGGGGAAGACGAGTTCTACGTGTACTTCTCGAAGAGCACGGTACGTCGTGCGGCAGAGTTGTATTTGAAGCACGGCAACCAAGCCAACCACACCCTCGAACACGAGCACACGATTAACGGACTCACCGTGGTAGAGTCGTGGATGGTCGAAGACAAGCAGAAGGACAAGTCAGCCGTGTACGGGTTGGACGTGCCCGTAGGTACGTGGATGGTAGCCGTCAAGGTCGACAACGAAGCTATCTGGCAGGAGTGGGTAAAGGAAGGCAAGGTCAAGGGCTTCTCCATCGAGGGGTACTTCGCGGACAAGATGAAGAAGAACTCCGAGGACGAGATGCTTCACGAGGTGGTGCGAGCCATTAACGACCACAAACTTGAGGGACATATGTGGGAAGCACTAAAAAAAGAGCTTGATTCACTTCAGAATTGACCCCTCAAAAAACTTATACAAAAAAACCCACTCCATGACTATTCAAGAAAGAGTGCAAGAAGTATTCAACCGCTTCAACGTCAAGCTGACGGTGAGCGAGGATAAGAGCACCGAACTGGCAGAGGCCGCCCTCGAAAACGGCACGGTCATCTATACCGACGCGGAGGCATTTGAGGAAGGCGCAGAAGCGTACATCATCAACGACGAAGGCGAGCGTATCGCCCTCCCTCCCGGTGACTACCCTCTTGCTGAAGGCGGAACTATCGTTGTTGGGGAAGGTGGCGTGATCACTTCAGTAGGCCAAGCCGAGGAGGTGGTTGAGGAAGTCGAAGCCTCTGAAGAAGTGACCGAAGAGGTCGAAGCCTCCGAGGAGGTGTCGGAAGAGACGGAGGAAGTACAGGCCGAAGAAGAGCCCTCCTTCGTCACCAAGGCGGAAGTAGCAGAGATGATTCAAGCCGCCCTTGAGTCGTTGAACAAAGACGACAAAGAAGAGATGTCAGCCGTCAACCCTGAAGCCCCCAAAGCCGAGAAGGTGGAGGAGAAGGTGGAAGAGGTCGAGGACGAGGTAGCCGTAGAGCTTGCCTCCGTCAAAGCTGAACTCGAAGCTATCAAGAAGCAAGCCGCCGAAGCTGGTTTGAAGCATCAAGCCCCTACGCAGAAGCGCGAGCCTCTCAATCTCAAGAATCTATCAACTCAGGAGCGCGTGTCTGCTCTCCTTCAAAACTTCTCTAAATAATGGCTAACGCATCTGTTGCCGTCGGTACTTACAATGGGGAAGCGGCACGTCCTTACGTGGCTGCTGCTGTCCTGTCAGCCGACACCATCGCCAACGGTTACATCACCGTCCGCGAAAATGTCCACTCTAAAGCAGTCCTCCGGAAGTTCTCCGGCGTCGCTATCCAAGCGAACGACGACTGCGCTTTCTCAACCCCTGCTGCTGGTCAGTTGACTTTGGGCGAAGCTATCCTCGCGGTAGACGCTCTGAAAATCAACGAGCAGGTGTGCAACGAAGACCTCCGCGCTACGTGGGAAGGTACTTTGATGCGCGGCCAAAACTCTGCCGCCCCTGCTGACTTCACGACATTCGTGGCTCAGTACGTGGCTGCCAAGACCGCTGAGGCTGTCGAGCGCAACATCTGGCAGGGCAAGTACAACTCCGCTACGGGAGGCACCACGGGAACGTACAACTCGTTTGCAGGTTTGATGAACAAGATTGTGGCAGCTACTCCCGGTGAGGAAGATTTGTTGACGGGTGCTACCACCTCTGCTAACATCTTGGCTCGCTTGGACGCTTTGGCTGTTCCCGCTGTCATCGCTGGCGACCCCAACACCAAGCTCTTCATGTCTCGCGCTATGAAGCAGCTCTACTACACCGCCATCGCTGGCACGGCAGAGTTGACGTACTTGGCTGAAGGTTTCGCCCAGAACTACAAGGGCTACGAAATCATCACGCCTGCTGGTATGCCTGACGACACGTTCCTCTTCGCTCAGCGTGAGAACTTGTACTTCGGTACGGACCTCTTGACCGACCACATCAACGCGAGCATCTTGAACCTCCGCGATGTGACTGGCGACGACGTGACGCGTGTGATCATGCAGTTCTCTGGCGGTTGCCAGATTGTAGACGAGGCTGCCATCGCAGTAGCTCGCCGTTCTTCCTAATTGACAAACCGAGAGACGGGGGGGCTTCGGCTCCCCCCTATCTCACAAACCCCTAACTCATGGCTTGTAGCCTTACACTTACTGGACGCTCGCTGCCTTGCCGCGATGCCCTCGGAGGGGTCAAGAACGTGTGGATCGTCACGAGTGCTTTTACCGATGGTATGTGGACATACGACGCCCTTGTTGGTGATGTCGTAGCTGCTTCTGCTACTACGGCAAAGGACTACGTCTCTCCAAAGAACACGTCCTCTTTTACGCAGACGGTCAATTCAAGCATCGAGAACGGAACGGTCTTCTACACGCAGACGCTCTCTTTGGTGTTGAACAAGCCCGTCGTCGCCGACGTGGTGGAGTTGACGAACTTGGCGAAAGGCCGCTTGGCTATCATCGTCCAAGACAACAACGACAACTACTTCGTGATGGGCCACACGCGCGGCGCGGAATTGTCGGGAGGAACTTTGACGACGGGAACGGCCATCGGTGACCTTGCTGGGTACACCTTGGAGTTCACCGCCGAGGAAGCTATCCCTGCTCCATTCCACGATACGACCGACGCGAACTTGACTTTGACGCCTACTACCTAAGCGTTTCTTCATCAATCGTTACAAGGAGGGGGAGGGCATTTGCTCTCCCCTTTATTTTGAAGCATGATTCACCTCTCACCAAATACCGCCTCGAACACGGTCAACGTAACGCCTTTTGAATCTCGCAAGTTCTTGTCTGCGTTTACCTACTATCTCTTGGAACTCACCAACGAAGCCACGGAAGAGAAGCACTACGCCGTACCCGTATTGAGCTACGACAACGAGAGATATACCCAGTTCGACCTTCCGACAAATAGCGATACCTTGAACGCGGTGCTCATCACCGAAAGCGGCCTCTATACGTACAAGATTTGGGGGCAGAACTCCTCGACTAATCTTGATCCAACCGACGCGAGCGTGGTAGGTATCTGCGAGGTGGGTTCGTGCAAGGTGTCCGACGAGCCCGCGTGGACTATCCCCGCCGTTACAATTCCCGACAACGTGATATATTACGAGTGATGGAACTACTCAAACTGAAAGAATACCAAGAACGCTCCTACGAGGAGAAGCCTTCAAACGGGGGCTGGGTTCAATATGGCGACGACAACCTCTTCCCGCAATACCTTATCGACCTCTACAAGTCGAGCGCGACGCATAACGCCCTGTGTACCTCTATCGCCTACATGATTTTTGGCGACGGGGTGCAGGCGAATACGTTGGATGCGCGATTGAAGATTGAGGAGTGGGGACTCCAGGACGAGGTTCGCAAGGCTTGTCTAGACCTCAAGATTCAAGGCGGCTTTGCCTTGGAGGTCGTGTACTCTATCGACCGAACAACGGTGGCCAAGGTGCGTCACTGTCCTTTCGAGAATATCCGTTCCGGGGAGGTCGACGAGAACGAGGAAGTACAATTCTTCTACTACTCGAAGGACTGGAACAACAAGCAAATCGAACCCGAGCTTGTGAGAGCTTTCGACCCGCAGGATGCGGTAGAGTACCCCGTTCAAATCTTGTACGTCAAGCCCTTCTCTCCCGGCTCTTACTACTACCCGAAGCCCGACTACATCGGGTCGATTGATTACATCGAGCTGGACAAGGAAATCGGGAAGTATCATATCAACAACATCAAGAACGGCCTCGCTCCTTCCTTTAGCATCCACTTCAAGAACGGGGTGCCAAGTCAGGAGGAGCGATTCAAGATTCGCAACGACATCGAACGCCAGCTCGCAGGGGCTACCAACGCGGGTAAGTTCATCGTCACGTATTCAGACTCTCCCGATCGCAAGCCCGACTTCGAGCCGTTCCCTCTCTCCGATGCCGACAAGCAATACCAGTTCCTCTCGACGGAGGTGTCCGACAAAATCATGGTTGGTCACCGCGTGGTGTCTTCGGCTATGTTCGGCGTTAAGACAGCAGGCCAGCTTGGAAACACCCAAGAATTAGAGATTGCTTCGGAGCTTTTTGACCGTCAGGTTATCAAGCCTTACCAGCGCATCGTAAAAAGTGCCCTTGAGAGCATTTTCAATGCCGCAGGCACACCTACCCTTGTGTCGGTCGAAGAAGTGCCCGCTATGGCACCTCAAACGCCCTCAGAAGAGGTTAATATGAGCGAAGCCTTGGACCTGAACCTCGCGTGCGACTTTCTCATTGAGATGGGCGAGGAATTGGACGACGAGTGGGAACTCATCGACGCAAGGAAGGTAGACTACGAGACCGAAGCGCAGCAGGACGCGCTCTGGGCCTTCGCCACGGTACCCTCGGGCAAGCCACAAGCCAAGAGCGAGCAGGACAACGACCTTATTAAAGTACGCTACGCCTATATGCCCAAGAAGACGGGCATCAACGGCAACGAATCGCGCGACTTCTGCAAGCGTATGGTTAACGCCGGGGAGAGGGTGTGGAGAAAGGAGGATATCGAGGCCGCTTCACAGCGTGCCGTGAACCCCGGGTGGGGGCCAAATGGAGCGGACACGTACGACCTCTTCCTCTACAAGGGCGGCGGAAGCTGTCAGCACTTTTGGGAGCGTCGCACCTACCTCCGCAAAAACAACAGGAAGGTGAGCGTAAACCGCGCGCGTCAGATTATCCGAGAAGCGGGCCTCGAACCTCTCGAACAAAACGACCCACGCGTAGCCAAGCGCACCCGCGACCAAGTGAATCGCGGATTCCTCGAACCTAAGAACTGGACAACACCTCGATAAATGGCACTCACAGCAGAAGTTCTCTTCGTCAACCCCGACTACATGAAGCGTCTCACCCAGCTCAACGGCGGGGTGGAAGACTCGGTGATGGTTCCCGCCATCATTTTGGCACAAGACAAGTACCTCCAGCAGTACCTCGGTACGGACCTGCTCAACGAGCTCAAGGAAGAAATTAGCGGAGGCACCATCTCGGGCAACTACGCCTACCTCCTGGACAACTACGTCCGTAAGGCTACGGTGTGGTGGACTATGGTGGAGCTCCTGCCCAACTTGTACGTGAAGCTCGACAACGGAGGCCTCGTCATCCGCACGTCTGACAAGACGACGCCTATCTCTTCCGACGACCTGCACCGCGAAATCGAGAACGCACGACAGAACGCGCAGTTCTATACCTCCCGCCTTGTGGAGTACCTCTGCGCCAACCAAAGCCTCTTCCCCGAGTACACCTCTAATACGTCGCCAGATATGTTCCCCGAGTCGCAGGTCTACTACCAGAACGGGATGACTATTAGCATCGGAAACGAAGGGTTCGATCCTGACCTCGCACGAAAGTTGTTCCGATGACCCGTGAGCAAAACGTCGCGTTGCTCAAGACGTGGCTTCAGACCAACAAACCCAAAGACAAAAAGCCCAAAAAATGAAATACGCCCTGTCTTTTTTCCTTCTGTTGCTTTCTTTTCCTGTGTTCTCTCAAGTGTGCGGCGAGCAATGCAGCCACGTAGACCACGACTTCGAAAGGTGGCTCGCCCTACGCACGGCAGGCAACAGGGAGTCGAGCTATTTCACGAAATACCTACCGGTCGCGTTCCACGTCTTCGACGGGGCTTCAAACATCGAACAGGTAGAGCAGGCTTTTGCCATCCTCCAAGAGCAGATGGTAGGTACCAATATCATCCCCTGCCGACACCAGACGAACTTCTATAACGAGCACGACAGCCTCGAGACGGAACACCCTATCTACGACGTACCCCTCTACTACCAGGCTATGCAGGCCAACGAGATTGCAGGCACACCAGCCACGGACGTCTGTAACATCTATATCTTCTCAAGTGTCGGTAGCGGGATAGCGGGCTTCTCGTGGGTCAACAGCAACCCCGTGAACTATACGTGGGACGGCATCTACCTGAAGGCAGAGCACGCCGCGACGAACGTCATCACCCACGAGATGGGCCACTATTGCGGCCTTTACCATACGTTCCAGAACTCGAACTGCGGGACCGTGGAGGCCGACTGCGAGACGCAGGGCGATTGGGTATGCGACACCCCGCCCACCTCGGCCAACCTCAACTGCGAGTCGCCCTTCTGCTCTGGGGCCGACTACACGAACCACATGGACTACACGCAGAACTATTGCCGCGATCACTTTACGTGGGGGCAGATTCAGCGTATGCACAATATGCTCGTCAACGGAGGGCGTCAGACCGTCTGGCAGTCGGGTCTATGCGTTGACCCCGACCTATTGGACGTAGGCGTCTTGTCCGTAAGCAACTACAACCGATGCGATGAGGACTATACGCCCAGCGTCAAGGTGAGCAACTTCACCAACGTAGACGCGGACGGCGTATCCTTGGCGGTAGTTATGAACGGGCAGTCGTGGGATACTTTGGTAAGCGTCCCCGCCCAGACGATTGCCACCTTCACGGGTCCCGCTTTGCATGGCGAGTATTTTGGCAACTACACCGGGGAAGCATATATCACCTTGGTAGGCGATAATGACCCCGACAACAACGTCAATACGTTCGAGCACTCGCCACTTCCTCACGCCGTCATGAACATCGATATCCAGCACGACGTATGGCCGGAGTCGGAGCAGTGGAAATTCTACAAGGAAGGATTCGGGAGCTCTGCCGATCAGGGAGCTCTTTACTACGCTCGGGGCGGAAACTGGCTTTCGTTCAATGGATACGACTCGTGGACCGACGGCTTCACCTTGGAGCCGTACTTCACCCACGACGAGTTTTGCCTGACGGAGGGATGCTACAACGGGTTCTTCCGTCATTCGGGATATTCCGATACGCAGGAATTTTGGGACTATACGTGGGACTTTAACGGCAACAGCTGGGGACCCTACGCGGGTATCGAATGCGGGGTGAGTGTCTACGTCGAGAGGGGGTACGAAGTCGACACCTTGTACCACTACTTCACCGATATGTGGGGGGCCGATGGCGACCCCCTGACGGGCGATAGTTCGGAGGAGTGGACCTTGGGTTATCCTTTTGGGTCTTTGAGCGATCGGGTCTACGACTACTGCGTCGACGACTTATACCTTGAGCTTACCGAGCCGGAGGCCCTGCCCTGCCCGGGCGACTTCAACGGAGACGGTCTCATTCAGGTTCAAGACCTGCTCGCCATTTGTATCGAGATGGGTAAGGTAGGGGAGTGCCAATGCGATATGGACGGTGATGCCGACGTAGACGTCCAAGACTTTGCTGCCTTCCTCGGGGTGTTTAACACCTCTTGCGACGGGGAGGAGATGCCACCTCCTACGCTCAAGCAGCTCGAAGAGGCTGGCCTCCGTCCGGTCCTTATCGATATGGCCGGGCGTGCGGTAGCCAAACCCACGCATGGTATCTACCTCGCCGAGGTTGAGGTGAACGGAATGAAAATCTACACGAAGGTTATGCTATGACCGATACGCTTATTACACTCGTACCTTCTATCTTAACGGCCATTGGGGTATGGGTATCCTTGAATTCCGAGGTGGCCAAGCTCAAGGGGCGCGTCTACCGTCTCGAAAGCGATCACCACGAGCTCAAGGCTATGCTCAAGGAGTGCGTGGAAGGTATCCACGAGCTCAAACTCTTACTGGCGAAAAAAGGTATCTGAATGTATAAGTGGTTCAAGCTATCCGAATTTGACAGCCCCGACCGACCCGGTACGGGTGAGCTTATGGAACACGAAGTCGTGCAAGCCCTTGACATCGCGAGAGATATATACGGATACCCTATGGTAATAACGAACGGTTTTCGTACTATTGAGTACAACAGGTCTTTGATGAAGAAGGGATACCCAGCCTCACCCAAGTCTTCGCACCTGCTCGGATGGGCGGCAGACATCGCCGTCCCCAATAACCGCCGTCGGTTCCTTATGCTTGAAGCCTTGCTCGATGCGGGCTTCAATCGTATTGGGGTAGGAAGTGACCACCTCCACGTGGACATGGACCCCAACAAGCCAAGCAATACTATCTGGGTCTACTAATGAATCTACAACGTAAAGCCCGCACGGTGCACGCCGTCGACTGCGACCTCGTAAAGCGCAAAGGAACTCAACATTTTCTCTTTATCTCGGACGTCCACTTCGACGCTATGAAGTGCGATAGGGAGATGCTCTTTAGACACCTCGACGAAGCCCGAGAGCTCAACGCCGGGGTGTTCATCTTTGGAGACCTCTTCGACCTTATGCAGGGCAAGTGGGACCCACGCGGCAACTACTCCGAGCTGCGCCCCGAGTACAAGTCGTGCGTCTATGTCGACGAGGTTATCCAGGACGTAGGGGAGCACCTTGCCAAATACGCTGACGTCATCAAGTTTATCTCAAAGGGCAACCACGAGACGAACATCGAGAAGCGTATGATGGTCTCGCCCATTGACCGGGTGGCTCAAATCATCAACGCCAACGGAGGCCACGTAGAGGTAGGGGGATATGCTGGGTGGCTCGTGGTGCAAGCACACCGGGCGGGGTCTGCGCGACGCAGATTCAACGTCCACTACCACCACGGATACGGGGGAGGGGCGAAGCGTTCCAAGGGTATCCTCGGAGCCGACATCGACCAGAAGGATTTCCCCGACGCGGACTTCATCCTGCGGGGTCACGATCACCAGAAGTGGCACCTGCCCGTGACGATTGACCGCATCACCCAGAGTATGAAGCTCGAACAGAGGACCGTCCACCACCTACGCTTGGGTTCTTACAAGAAGCTCGGGGATAGGTTTGCGGGGTGGGCTACCGAAAAGAACTTCGCCACCCCTCGACTGGGGGGATGGTGGGCACGCATCAAGGAACGCAGAGACGACTACGTATGGGAAGTGCGGGAGGCAACCTAAATCCGTGGCTCGCCCTTATCTCGCGTCTTGACGTCACGGAGATATTCAAGACGAAGGGCGACCTACGTAGGTGGAGTGCCAAAAGAACTATCGGGGGCGCAATTGTCTTCGAGGCTCTTTGGCAGATTCACGAGTTTGGACTATCTTGGGAGGGCATTCTTTTGTGTGGGGTTGGTGTGACCCCGTTATGCTTGAGCTTTTTCGAGAGCAAGTGATTTCATTCAACAGGTTAGAGCCCTCCGAAACGTCGGGGGGCTTTTTCTTGCAAAAAAGTTTCGTTTTCCTTTGGAGAATTAAAATTTAGTTCTATCTTTGGGACATGAATGACACACACACACACACCATGACAAGCCGCCGCAACTTCGCAATCGCCCTTTCTAAAGGTCCAGTACAAGTTCAAAGCGTAAGCAAGAAGCTCGACCGCATCGTTGCTCTTTGGATGAGCCGAAACGAAATCAAGTTGACCAACGGCAACTACGAACTCGCATAAACCCAACGGGGGCTTCGGCCCCCTTAACACCTCCCCTGATGAAAAAACAAAGCACCAAAGGCCGTGACCTTGCGTGGGACATCGCCACCCGCCTTCGCGGAAACGAATTCAAGGACATGACGCTCGGAGAGATTGACGACTTCCGAGCTGAGATGGCCAAGTTCCTCGACCTGAAAAAAGAATGGTGATGCTCAAGCCCAACGGAATCTCCCACACGGTCTACCCAGACCAACCAGCCGAAGACTTCAACGAGTGGACGGCCAACTTCACCCGCCAAGAAGTAGCTCGCGACGCGGACGAGTTCAAGCGTAAGTTCGACAGCCTCTGGGCCGACTTTAAAAAATCAATCGCAGGATGAACGCTCAACAACCTCTCGGACCTAATCCCGAATGGGAACAGGAAGACGACTTTCACGCCGCCTACCGCGCGGCAGGGTATGGCGACAACCTCTTCGACCAGTCACTCTATTACCGCATGGATCAGCTCCTCGATACGGCTATGTGGGACGAAGAGACCAAGCACGAGTTTGGCTCTAGCCTTCCCTTCGAGATGACCAACGGCGAGATGCTGGACGTCATCGACTACCTCTGGGAACACCAGCCCCGGACTCCCTTCTCGGAGGTCAAGAACCCCTCTCAAAAAGAAATTACGGCCTTCATTCGGAAGGTCTGCAACCTTTAACCCCTTGTAACATGGCACAAGCCAAAATTTCGCGGATTGAACCCGCAAACCCTCCTACGTGGACAGGAAGCCACGGACTCATGTACGCCTTCGACGTCGACCTCTCCGACGGCACGACAGGCACGGTGAACAGCAAGACACCGAATAAGTGGAACGTCGGCGACGACGTAGAATACACCGCCTCAAGCACGCACCACGGCACGAAGCTACGCCTCGACAAGCCCGGCTTCTCTGGTGGCTTCTCTGGTGGCAAGCAGGACCCCGACGCAACCAAAGGTATCATCGCTTCGTGGGCGGTGGGGGTAGCTATGCAGGTAGCCGATCGTGACGCTCCCAACTACGACGTCCAGGTCATGCAGTACGCCCGCCTCGCTTTGGAAGCTCGGAACCAAATCAAAAACGAGGTGCAACCATGATTTGGGAATACACCCCGCCCCGCGCAGTAGGTTGGTACCTGTGCGCGTGGGCTATGGGGGACGGATACGTCTACGAGGTGGCCAAGTGGGACGGCTCCTCGTGGTTCAAGTCGATGGCCCACGAACCTACGGCATGGCAGGAGATAAGCTCGCCAGCCAATCAAGAACAAATGTTGAACGAATTACACGAACAAGATGAGAGACTTTATTAAGAAGCATTGGGGCACGAATAAGAAGTGCGCCGAGGAGCTGGGGGTAACCCCGGCCACCGTCACCAACTGGATCAGGCGGAACCCTCGGGGCATCCTCAAGCACGCCCCCGAAATCGTAGCCACCAAGAACACGACCTACCTCCAGCTCAACGGGGAGGTGGAGTGGCGGATTCACGAAATCGAGAACCTTGAACCGATAAGAGAGGGGGAGGTTTGACCTTCCCCTTATCTTCCACGCATGGAACGAGAATTCAAAGGGGTATGGATACCCGCAGAGATTTGGCTGGACGCACGCCTTACGCTCGTAGAAAAAGCCTTGTACGCCGAGATAGACTCCTTCTCGGGTAACGGCAAGACCTTCCACAAGGCGAACGAAACTATTCAACTGGAGTACGGCGTGAGCCGTCCTACCATCTCCAAAGCAATCAAGAAGCTGACGGATTTTGGGTTCATCGAAGCCACCTTCGACGGACGCACCAGACACCTAACCGTGCAGGCAGACCGTAAAATTTTTACGGGCAGCAGGAAAAATTCTTTCGGGCAGACCGTAAATAATTTACCAGCAGAAGGAAAGAATTTTACGGGCAGGGGGAAAGAATCTTTCGGGCAGCAGGAAAAAAATTTACGGGCAGAAGGAAAGAATAGTACCTCTACTAATACAGTAGAAAGAACAGTAGACAATACATCTAAAAAGAGAGGGGCACGCCCCAAGGGTTTGGAGGAAGTTTTGGAATCTTTCAAAGAGGTTGGATCGGAGGAGTCGGAGGCCCTAGCCTTCTTCGACTACTACGAGGCCAACGGATGGACCCAAGGACGAAACAAACCCATAAAAGATT
>Ga0196897_1000006_pt1 | contig 31546 bp, 42 predicted proteins | sample VirMetDEL_Aug_31_FD_169092 | JGI IMG/M metagenome (GOLD analysis project Ga0196897, IMG submission 169092) | Aqueous microbial communities from the Delaware River and Bay under freshwater to marine salinity gradient to study organic matter... | ecosystem: Environmental > Aquatic > Marine >... | reverse complement strand
TAGCATAACCAATCGAAATACCATATTCACTTGAATGATTTGCAACTATTTTAGCAGTTGCGTTTGATAAAAAACTTGAATAGTCAGAAGAAGTAGTTATACTTCCGTGTTTAACGTGAATCCCCGCACTCGGATTATCAGTCCCTATTCCTACATTACCACTTGAGTCGATACGCATTCGTTCTGTGCCAGTTAAACTATTGTCGTGATGTGTTATAATAAAACTTGAATCAGCTCCACTTGTGCCTCTTTTTGCACTTATAGCATATCCATAATTATCAGCAGTAGAAGTTGCTAAAGCTATTGCAGTTGTACCAATATTGTCAGTTTGTGCTGAATTTGATAATTTAATAAATGGATTTGAAAATGCACCTGATATTTGTTGCGGTTGTTCTATTTGAACTTTAGAATTAATACTCGTAGTACCTATCCCCACTCGATTGTCAGTACTATCAACGTATAAAGTGTTTGTATCTACTGTAAGGTCGCCTGTGATTGTAGCAGCTCCTACTTCTATTGAGTTAGTAGTAGTGTTGCCTCTTGTTGTAACAGCATCTAAAGTGTCGCTTTCTGCTGTGAGGTAAGTGTTAGAATCTATTGAGCCATCTGCTTTTAAGAACTCTGTAGATGATCCTCCTGTTTTTACAATTGTAGTGGCCTCTAATCCTGCTACCTGAATGTCTGCTAAAGCATATCCTGTGCCTGCCGTATCAACAGTAGTAGTAGGCTCTACCTCTAAGCCTTTAAATAGCTTAAAAGTATCAGTATCTGAAGCATCCTTAAATAACCCTGCAAACTTAGTAGTAACACCTGAATCTAAAGAGTATTTAGCATAGAATCCTGTATCTACTGAGTTAGCATCATTAGCAATAGCCAAAGCAATTAGTGGATCTTCTACTGATAGCGTCTGAGTGTTTACTGTGGTAGTAGTACCATTTACTGTTAGATCATTGCTAACTATCAAGCTGCCTGCTATTGTAACATCATCAGGTAAGCCTACTGTGTAAGATGGTGAACCTCCTAGTGCTTGATTAGCAGTTCCTGTTATTTCTATTTGGTTTGTAGTGCCGCTTATTGTAATCTCAGTATCTCCCTCTACTGCTGTGTTAGCTGTTGAGCCATAATCTACTGAAATTGTAGGCTGTGATCCTTCTCCTGTGTTGCTTGCAATAGTAACCCCTGTACCAGTTCCTAAGTTAGCTACATAGTCTCCTGTGGTATCTGTTCCTAGTGCTACTGAGTCAGCCTGAATAGTGGCAGCTATTGTAATATTAGCAGTACCATCAAAGCTAGCTGATCCTACTACGTCTCCTGATAATGCAATATCTCTAGCTGTTTCTAAAGCAGTAGCTGTACCTGCATTGCCTGTGATGTCTCCTGTGATGTTACCTGAAACATTTACATTGATAGTATCAGGAAGTCCTACTGTAAAAGTCTGATCTGTTAAGCTAACCTCCACCTCATTAGCTGTGCCTTGGATAGTCATTGTCTGAGAATCCAAATCTACTGCTGAGGTAGTAGTTCCATCTGTTATATCTAAGTCCTGAGCTGTGATATTAGCATCTACATAAGTCTTAATCGCTTTTGCCGAAGCTAAAGTATCATCTGATGCTGAAACAGTAGTCAAATCTGTATCTAATACTCCTGCTTTTAAGTTATCTACTTCTAAGTTTGAGATAGTATTATTATCAGCATTTATTGTTTTGTTAGTAAGCGTCTGAGTGCCTGTAAGCGTTGCTACTGTGCTATCAATATTAACTGTAAGAGTTTGCCCTGATGCTACCGTATCAATTCCTGTACCTCCTGCAATATCTAGCACCTCAGAATCTAAGTCCACACTTCCTGTTCCTGTATCACCTTGAAAATCTAAGTCCTCTTGAGTAAGAACTGATTTAACATAAGCAGTAGTAGCAACCTTTGTTGAGTCGTCAGAAATAGCTTGAGTAGTAGCAGTAGAACCATCAGGTAAAACAACACCTGCGCTAGGAAAAGCTATAGTAAGGCTTTGACCAGTTGCTGTAGTTTCTATTTGATTAGCAGTACCTCCAATAGTGAAAGTCTGAGAGTCTAAATCTACAGAGCCAGTACCTGAATCTCCTGCAAAGTCTAAATCCTCTTCTGTAATTTTTGCAGCTACATAATCTATAATGGCAGCAGAAGTAGGAATAGAAGTATCATTATCGTTATTTGCAATACCATCAGCCTCATCTACAAACTTTGTTATAGTGATAGCTTCTCCTGTGTCTTTCAAAGAGCCAAACTCAATAGTTCCCTCTGCTTTAAGATCACCAGTTGTGTTTAAGCTGACACCTGAGCCATTACCAACTCCATCTGTAATCTCTTGAAGAGTTGCTGCTAGCTCTCCATTGTCATTTACTTTAAGGAGCGACTGATAAGTGTCCTTAATTGTATTTCCTGTTAGTGTTGCCATTGTTTGTTATTTTATTTAAGTACTGTTTTAGTTTTGTAATATTGGTTTGCTTTGGTTTATATTTCATAGCACCCAGCCATTAAAGTTTGCATCGTGTGAAGGATAGATGTCATCATTTGAGTTAGATGTGTACTCAGGAAACTTGCTCTGATTAAAGCTCATATAATCTATGAATCTTCTTGTGTAGTATTCTGCTATGTCTAATTCCTTTTGCACTAAGTAATCCACCTCCTCTTTTGTAACTGTTTCTGCTGTTTCGCTAACGTGCTTATAGATGCCTCCATTTTTAATTGTATAGGCTGCAAATGGCAAGTAGTCCATCATAGCATAGTGTATCAGCATAGGCTGTACATAATTGTTTACTAGTGTTAGATAGTCTCCTGTTAAGTTACTAGCTAGAATGTCATTGCTAATCTTGTTGTATAAATCTGATCCTAGATAGTTTCTGACGTGAATCTCTTGAGCAATTTTGATAAACTGAATAAACTTATCAGTATCTACGTTGCCATCTAAGACACTATTTCTTACTAGATCCGTTCTTGTTATAAAAAGTGCTGTAGCCATTATCCTCTAGGTTTTAAAAATCCTCTATTTTTCATATCTTTTGGTCTCTTAGCTACTTTAGGATCATTTACCTCAGGAGTAAAGCCTTCCTTCTTTGCTTTATTGACGCTTATCTCTGCATTAGGATTAGTAGCATCAGGATTAACACCCTTAGCCATATAGGTTTTTCTCATCCAAAAGTGATGACAGTCTCCTCCTCCTTTATATAGCCAAATATCATAAGTACTAGCTCCATTTGGACCCCATCCTGCATTAACTGCTCTTTGACCCATAGCTTGAATATCCTCTTTTCTATAAATCTTTTTAGCAGCTACCATCTTTTGACAAAACTCTCTTGAGTTATCTGAGGTTCTTAGTGGTGCATATTGGTATCTTACTTTGAATCTTAGGTTATCCTCTTCTCCATCTTGCTCGCTCTTTGCATTTGGTCTAGCAGTTCCTGTAGAGGCTAGTCCTATCATTTTATCTAAAGCCTCCTCTTGATCGTAATCTACCGCTCTCTCATCAACAAGCACCCAGTTATCTAAATCCTCATCTTCTCCAAACTCTTGCAATAGGTCTGCAAGCTCCTCAGTAGCCTCAGGATTTTGCTTGCTCATTTTTACTCCTGTCTCTTCTTCTCTTGTTTCATCATCTACCACATTTTCTAAGTCTGTAAATTCTAGTGGCTGTAGAGTTTTAAAGTATAGATTAAGAGAAATGCTGTTATAAGCTAGTATCTGATCAAAAGCATCTATCAATAAAGTTTGAAAAGGTCTAATAACTGTGTTATCCATCAAAATAGAGGCTGTTTTAAGCTCGTCTGCGTTATTTCCTAGCCCTGTGTTATCCTTGATACCTAAAAGCATAGGAGAAACGATTCTATGGCTTACTAGTATCTTTCTAGCACTCTCATCTGATAAGAACTGATACTGATTGTGAGCATCTGATAGTTGAACTGGCTCAATATTAGCCTGTGCATCTGCATTGTCATTGAAGCTAAGAATAAACTTCCCTGCATTTGAGCTGCCTGAGAACTTCTCATATATTCTATTCTCAATCAATCTTCTTTGCTCTTCATTAGGTACTCCATTATTGAAGTTGATAAGCATAGATGGTGCTAAGCCATTTAGGATATTATTTAAATGATAGTTAGAAATTTCCTCCTCTAGCTCGCTATACTGCAATCCTCCTTGATAATCTACAGGTGAATAGTAATAAAATCCTGCTCTGTAAGGCTTAACTACATAAATCTCTATTGACTCTCTGCTATATCCAAAGCAAGGTATTCTTTTAGGCTCATCTGTGGGTTTGATATTTGCCCAGTCCTTAAAATAGTAGTAAGCCTCTATATCTCCTTCTTCATTGCATTTCTCAGCTCTTAGTGTTTCAATAGGAAAATGCTCTACCTGAGCTACTTTTGTTCTGTCCTTAGAGTAGATAATCTGCATTGCACAGCTACCCATTAGTTTTAAGTCAAAAACTAGCTTTCTTACACAGTCTTTTTTAAGCAAAGTAATCATCTGTGCATATTGGTCAGGCTTTCTGTTAGAGTCAGTAGCATCTAAGCCTTTTCCGTAAATCATCTCTGACAAGCCATTAATAGCGGCATTGTTAGTAGGCGATCCATTGTATCTATCAATCAAAAACTGATAGTAATTGTTATCCTCTCCATAGGACACCCATTCTTTGCCTCTTACTTCCTTGATTTTAGGAGAAGTGTAGGTACTTAGATTAACTAGATGCACCTCTGATTGAGACTTAGGCTTTAAAGCAGGTCTTTGATTCTTTAGCTTTCTCATATTATTATGTACTCATTATCGTATGTCTTTTCTGTAACATACTCATTTTTATTTACTGTGTAGTACTCATCCTCTGTCTGATCTAAAGGCTGATCCGTGCAGAATATCTTATCCTTATACAAACTAAGAGCTGCACCCTGAGAATCCTCCCACTTGTCATAGTTCATATTCCATAGCAAAGTGTTTTGCTCCCACAAGTTAGGATCTACAACAAAATCAAAATCATAGAATCTTCCCTCTATTAGCTCAAAACTTGCTGTATATACTAGCTCATCACCATCCTGTATTAATTCTACCGCTTGATTAGTAGTTACATTGGTACTATCATCTCTTATATATAGCGTAGCACTAGTAACATAATCTCTAGGAACAAATCTTAGACTCTGTGCTGCCGTACTAGTAGTAAGTATCTTCATACATATATAACGCTAAAAAGCAATTATTTTGCATAGGTGCAAAAAAAAAGGCTAACATTAAGCTAGCCTCCTTCTCTCTAAAAAACAATATTAAGCATCAGGATCAATCTGAGTAGCTGAGGCATCATCTGTAATTACTGTAGAAGTAACAAAGTATGCAGGAGCTGTCTCCATAGCTTCAAAAGTCAAAGTAAATCCTGAAAGGTCAGCCATTGCTGCACCTGAAACAATAGTACCACCAGTTACCTCTGCTCCGTGTTCAAGTCCTACTAGGAAAAAGTTTCCATTGTAATCCTCGATAGCAACGTGAGGTCTAGCAGCAGCTAGTAGTTTAATCTCCTCTTGAGTAGCCTTATCTAAGTAAGTGAGTGTCAAGTTAAGAGTTTGCGTGTAAAAAGTAGTACCATTTTCTCTTGATGAGTTTACAGTAGTCTCTAAGCTAGAGTTTCCTTTAATATCATACTGATACCACGAAGGAGTGCCTGATAGAGCTGTAATCTCACCTGCTGAAATGGTAGCTGTACCTAAAGTGCCATAGTCCGCAAAGTAAACTGTTTTAAGTCCACCTACAGCACTCTTACAAGGTAGTGATCTTCCTGTTGTTAATGCACAAGCCATATTTTAAGTATTAAAAAAGGGCAGGCAGGAACTGTCCTTACCCACCCTTTATATTAGACAATTATTATTTATTAAGCTAAAGTAAGCAAAGCAATATCAGAACCAATTCCGTACTGTACACCAGCAGTAAATCGCATTACTACACGAACATTCTGAGAACCATCTAGATCAGCCATATCTAACAATTTAACTTCTTGATGATCTGATAAAAGACCAGTACCGAAGTAGAAGTTAGATTTTTGTCCTGCTACGATGTGGTTAGTAGGCATACCCGGAGCAAGAACACACTTAATACCATCGAAAGAAAGTGCATTGCCCATATTATACCATTGAGAACCTCTGTTTTCGTAACCCGCAGCACCAACTCCGTTAGCAGCATATCCACCTAATTGACGGATGTAAGACTGCCAAGCAATAGTAGGCATATAGATAGTCAAATCCTCTTTACCATAAACAGCAGAAGGAAGAGAATCTACTACATTCTCTAACAAAGTGATGATGTTAGTAGAAGAGAAAGCAGTTTCTCCACCATTAGCAGCATCGTTTACATCAGCATCAGCAGCAGCTAGTACAGTAATACCATCAAACTCTCCTGCGTTACCTGTAACACCACCCCAGATGTTTTGCTCGTTTTTCTCAGCTACTAGACCTGCAACGTGAGCAATTAAAAAATCACTAAAAGCAGGAGGTAGGTTGTCAAATGCAGAATATCCCATCTGAACAGCTTCCCAGTCGCTGTGAAAATCTTTACGGCAGAGCTCAAGGTTCACTTGGAACTCCTCAGGCTGAAGAATACGCTCAGTCAAAGTAATTGTAGCTGTGTCTGTAAAGTCGCAAGTAGCATCTTTGATTACGTTAGAATCGGTTGCTAATTTTTTGATAACCTCTTTGTATTTTACATTAGGTTTGATTTCGATGTTTCCTTGCTCCAAAGTTGGAGAAGAAAGTAGTGCAGCAGAAATATACTTGCCTGCAAATTCCCCTGCATAAGTACTTGTAATACTAGTTGTAGTCGCCATTTTTAATTTTTATTTTAGGTTTGCAATTTTTTGAAATACTCGATCTCTTGTGCTAGATGCTCTCTTTTGGCTAAATAACACTTGAGGTTTTTTGTTCTCTGATTCAGGATTATGCTTCAATGGAGCAGCAGCAGGTTTAGATAACTCTTCTTTAAGTTGAGCCTCTTCTTCTACAGTAGCCATTTCTTCTTTTTCCTTAATCATAGCTTTGATCTCTTCTACCATAGTTCTGATCTCAGCTAATTCTTCTTTAGTAGCATAGTCAGCAGCAGCTTCTACCTCTTCTTCTTCTACTTCGGCTTCAGCTTCTTTGATTTCTGCTATCATTCCTTCCTCTGATACTACTAAGATCATACCATCTTCCATTTGGTACTCTCCTACTGGTACAGGTATTTTTTCATCTTCTGTTATGATGAAGACTTCATTGCCTGCCTCGAAAGCCTCAGCTTCAAGGACTGTTCCGTTTTCTAGTTTTGCTTGAGCTAGATTTACCTCAGAGCTAGCCTCTACTTGCTCAGTAGTAACTTCTCGCTCTTTAATTTCCTCAGAAAGCTCAATGCCTAGAAGGTTTTTAATCTCTTTTAGCATTTCTGTTGGATTTTTCATATTTATATAACGATTATTAATTAGTATTTTGCATTTTTAGTTATTTCCGTAGATGTTACCTATTCCCTGCGCCCACAAAGAGCCATCACAGCACTTGCTAGAATATGTGTTAGAGTCTTTGCAAAGGCAGCCTCTCTTGCTTCCTTTAGGTGATGTTCTACTAGGGGTTTTGTTGTCGTGTTTAGGCATAGCTTTGAGTTTTTTGAATGAAATATTCTATATCCCACACAGTAGAAGTTCCTCCGTGAGACTGTATATATAATGAAGCACCATTATCTATGAAATTTTGATCTATGTAATACTGAAAAACATTATGAAACACCTGTGTTTCTGAATTGCCCTTTACATATGCTAAGGCAATATCTAAATTTTCAATAATACCGCCACCATTCTGTATTGATAAGTTTAAGTGAGTTTGATTAGCATTAGGAGCTTGTGCTTTCCATTCTATAGTAATTATAAAAACATCATTTAAGTTGTCTCCTTTTATTTTTTGATTAGCACCATTCTCATAATAATCAACAGAAGGATCGCTTGTTATTACGCTATCTTTATTGTTTGGCAATACAGTTAAAGTGTCGGCAGCTAAAGATAATGGACTTACCTCTGTGTACTCTGTATCTATATATCTACCCCATCCTAATCCTGATCCTGCTCCTGACTGAGGATATATCTTTCTCCAATCTCCATTCCACACAGTCCACACTCCTGTAGAAGTAGTAACATAAGCACCCTCCTCTATTTGGTATTGGAGTCTTACTTCTTCGCTATCTACGTCTGCTTGTACTTTATATGAAGTGTTTTTAATCATCTACCTTGTCCTCTGTATAGTTTCTTATAGCTCTTGCTTGATTTTAGTTTGCTCATCTTAGTTTTAGCGTGAACATTAGGTCTGCTAACCTTTGGCTTTTTTCTATAGTTTGATATTTGAATCTTAGCCATCTATTTCTTTTAGCTTATTGATTGCCCATTCTACTCCGCTAGTGCCACCCCACGCATCCCACATAAGACCTCCGCATCCTTCTGAATAAGGAACGTCTTTGTTTTGCTGATGTCTCTTAAAAGATGCCATTCTAGCAATCGTGTCTCTTGAGATCGGCTCTTTGTTAGCTAATTGGTTTGCTCTTTGCTTTCCAGTAGCCTCTCCACAATCTCCCCATCCATTCTTTTCTGCCCATTCTAAGGCTTTCTTAGCGTTGTTTGAAGCTGATTCAGGATAATCTGTATATGATTCGAGTTCTTCTCTTAAAATGGCTTTAATTTGCTCTATAAGGCTATTTGCTTCTAGCTCTTCTTTGCTCATCCCTACATTATCTTGAGGTCTTTCCATTTTGTCTGCAAAGTAACCCTCAATAGAGAAGCCTTTTACTTTTCCTGTTTTAACATAGTTCTCCCACACATCAGAGTTATTAACTTTGACAGTACCCATCCAAGTGCCAATAGGAACATTCATTCCATATTTTCTGCTCTTATCGTGTACCTCATCTTCTACTATCCAAGACTCTACTAAGCTAAGTCCTGATAATTCATATTGATGCTCTAGCGTTGAGTTATTCTGATTGCCTTTCATTAAATACATTTGAGAGGCTTTTAAGACAGTATCTTTTGAAAAGTATATGTAATATTCATCTTCTCCTGATCTTCTATATATAGGCTTGTTAGGTATCAATAAAGCACCCATAAGGATTCTTTTCTCACTTGATACTTCCGCTAGTTTTATCTCTTCTGCTTTTAAAGCTATGAAGTCCTCTTCTATTGCAGGATTCTCTACTACTGAAATGGCTTCGATTCCTGCCATCTCTTGATCCTCGTCTAAGATAAGCTCTACTATTCTCATAATTATATAACGTTTATATCTTAATGTTTTGCATTTTAAATACTAGCACCTTCTACTATGTTTCTATCCATACCCTGAGCTGTTGTAACATCATTAGCTACTACATAGGCTCTCTGTGGTCTAGCTTGTGCGCCTGCTATCCCCTCTGCAAGCTGATTCATACCTGATGCTCCCACTACATTAAAGGCAGGTGCTTGTGGTGCTGATGCTGTAGGTGCAGATATAGTACTCATACTAGGAATATTGACACCACCGCCTGCCGCTCCAACACTGCTTTTTGCTTTACCTATAGCAGATGCAATGCTTGCGCCAATACTATAAGCTTGTGCTGCATAAGCTATTAACAATGGAATGTTTTGAGGGAAACCAGCTTTTAATGTCTGAGCAAATCCTGTTGCTGTAGATACACCTGCTTCTGCTGAACTCGATGCTATATTACTTAAAGTTTTTTTAGCATTTATTATCATTTCTTGAGCAGATAGCACTTGTTTAGCTATTAATGCCGCCCTGCCTACTCTGCTTTCAGTACCTGCTATTGCAATAATATTGTTAAGTGAGTTTTGTCGTGCTGCATCTAGTTGAGCTTGTGCATCTATTTGATCTAAGAGCATTTGTGCGTTTTGATCGTGTGCTGCTTTATTAAATATGCTTATTTGTTGAGTTTTTATTCCTTCAGTTTTTACCTCTTCATCTGCTGTAGTTTTAATAGCATTTACTGTATTTACCTTTTCTCTAACTACAGTTTGTTCAGACTCCTCTCTTAATCTTTTTTGCTCAGCTAATTGCAATGCAAGTAACTCTGTTTCTTTTTTATATATTTCATCTTTCTCAGCATTACCTCTTTCTAGCATTGAAAGTTCTTCTTGTAATAATTTTTCTCTAAGCTTGAACAGTTCTCTCTCTGAATCTCCTCTTGCTTGAGCTAATGCTATTTCTCTTTGTAGTTCTCTTATAGTCTTTGAACTAGTTTCTGCTATTTTCTTTTGTGCCTCTTCCGCCTCACTAGGCAATATGCCTAAAAATTGCAATACAGGCTTAGCAGCATCATAAAGTGAATTAAAACTATCTTGAATTAACTCTATAGCTTTACCAACAAAAGGCACGTTTTGCCCAAACCTTTTTACTGCAGCGTTAATTTCATCCCAATAAGCAACTATACTTCCTATTGCGACTACAAAAGCACCTATACCTGTAGCTATTAATGCCTTTTTTGTTGTTATGCCAAATAACTTAGATGCTCCCCCTGATTTAGCAATAGCTATTCTAAGCTGACCAAATCCCTCTGATACATCTTTAATACCTAACCCTACAGCAATAGCAGAGGCAGCCTTTTCTTCAAATTCACCAAATGCCTCCGATTCTATACCTAGTGTACCCAACGTGCCGACAACAGCAGAGAGTGATCCTCCAAAAACTTTAGCAGCTCCATCTGCTGCCATTATTTTGTCCTCTAGATCAAAACCCTCTATCTCATTGTTGATTTTTTCAATTTCTTTGCTTAGTATTTGAGATTTAGCAGCAGCCTCTTTAAAAGCATCACTATTCCTGTCTAAGTCTTTTAACTCTTCATTAACATCTTGTAACATATCTTCTAACTCCCCTAAGGATCTAGAATCTACATCAATTTCTATTTGATACTTTTGTGCCATTTATATTCCTTTTTAACTTGTCTGTATACCATTTTAAAACCATCAGGCAAAAGATACTTTCCTTGTGCTATTCTGATATTCTCTGTCTCTCCATTAACGTGCCGTAGCAGTTCTAATATATTTTCTAACATATTATGAATCTATAAAATCTAATCTTACTCCTGATAGTAGAGTAACACTACCTCTAGGATAAATCAAGAATTGTCCTGTCAAATCACCACCTCCTACTAAGCCATTATTTGTTACTAAGGTATGTACCATAACATCTCCTGTGTCGTTTACTGTTGGAGATAATGATGCAACGAGTGTGCTATTTTGATAGCTTACATAGTATGCTCCATTAGCTGTTACCTCAATATCATAAGAAGTGTTCTCATTAACTTGAATAGCTCTAGGAGTAGTAACTGTTATCCAAGTTGATCCGCTTGATAATTTATATCTAATCTGACTTACTGATGTGGCAGCATCAGCTATAGGACTACCTGTGTAAGCTACAGTAGCTGACTTATCGCTAGACTGAATAGTGCCACTTATAATTACTGTAAGTGTTGTGCTAGTATATGAGCTTGCCGTTGCTGACACCCCTGTACCTGATGGACTAACTGTAGGGCTTGTTATGTTTCCTAAGCCTGTCCACTCAAATCCTGAATCTGCTGTGTATGTCAAAGTGTATCTGTAAGCATCTCCTACCTCACCTCTAGGATATAAAGTAGATACATTGTAATCTGTATCTGTCTTAGAAGCAGGATAAGAAGCTGATGTATCAGGAGTAACTGTTAATGAGCTATTCTCTACATCACTAGCAGTAGGTAGTGTTATAGTTGTAGTATAAGATGTTACATTGTAAGCTGTAATGTGGAAGCTATAGGTGTGGTCTCCATCATTTGTATCACTAGGGAAGTTGCCTGATAGCGTAATCTTCATCACATCTCCTGTTAGTGTAGCACCAATAGTGTACTGGCTTGTAACATTTGTTGCTCCCTCGTATAACTGCAAGCTAGTAATCTGAGAAGTAGATACCCACTCTCCTTCATTGTTAGTGAATAGTAATTCTAATTGAGGACTAATAGGATCACCACACTCTCCTGTGCCATAGGTCAAAGTACCATTTGCTAGTGTAGCATTGATTCCTGATATTTGATGGTTTTGGAAGTATAACGTACCTCCATCACAGGTAACCGCAGAGGCTGTTGTAAAGGTCTGTGTAGCTCCATAGGATGTTCCTACTGTGTTTATAGCATACGCTCTATAGGAATATAGCTGAGATGAGCTAAGAGAGCTTATAATCGTGCTATACGCTCCTGATGACGTGCCTGATACTGTTACTTTTGTGTTTGCTGTAGTAGGTGTTCCTGATCCTGCTAAGTAAACAAAGCCTTTCTCTGTGTAATTAGGATTACCTACGTCTGTGATGTCTCCGTTTAATGTAGCTCCTCCTGTTCCCACTCCTGTAGCTGCATTAGTTGTTACTGATGGAGCATAAGTGCTAGCAGCAGTAGTAAAAGTAAACTTAGAGCCTGTAGCTGTTCCTTGAGTGTTAGTAGCAAAAGCCACAATAGAGTAAGAAGTAGCTGAGCTAAGTCCTGTAACGTTTGTTTGATATGATCCTGATGATGTTCCTGATACATTCACCACGTTATCACTAGCAGTAGGTGTGCCTGTACCTTGCACCCAATAGAATCCCTTTACTGTATAGTTAGGATTACCCACACTTGATACATATCCTAAGAAGTTAGCAGAGGTCTGAGTAACTGAAGATGTGCCTGATGTTTGAACTACTGGCAAACTAAGAGCTGCTGATGTAGTAAAAGTTATAGCAGCACCTGTGGAAGTGCCTATAGAGTTAGTAGCAAAGGCTATGTAGGTGTAAGTAGTGCCTGCTGATAGTGAGCTATTAGTGTATGAGTAAGAATTAGTATCTGTTCCTGCTACTACTTGCTTATTATCAGAAGCTGTTGGAGTGCCTGTGCCTACTTTCCAGTAAAATCCTCTCTCTGTATATGCAGGATTGCCCTCATCTGTTACTTGCCCATTAAATACTGCTGAGGTTTGTGTAACTGATGTTTGACTAGTCGTAGCTACTGCTGCTACTGATTGCTCAGGAGGAGGAGGAAAGGTGATTATATTAAGCAGCTCTAAGTCGCTCTCTCCTGTTTCTAAGTTAGTTTGTATGCTATTTATTCTGTATTTTCTATCTAAGACTTGCACCTCATCTGCTAGGCTGTAATTAAGCAAGAATTTAAGAGGCAAATATGCTTTATATTTAGTGAGTCTTAGCTTGTTGTTATACACTTCTGAAATATAGCTGCTATAATACTGCTGAAATAACGTTCCTGAAAAGCTAGTATCTGCTGTGTACTCATTTACCTCTAGATTATAGTTAATGTTTCTAGTGCTTGTAAGTGAATTTAAAGAAACGCTATTAGATGGAATGAAATAGGCTGATATATCTGAGTAGGTGCTTGTCGAATCTTCTAAGAATCGTATCGTAGTACCTGAATTTAAAATAGGATAAAACAACAAAGGCTTTCCATAGTAAGGATCATTGTTATCATCTACAAACCAGCCCACTTGCACAAAGGTAGCTGACGAAGTAGCACCATCAATTAGCCTCTCATATTTAACGTGTTCAAAAGGAGCTTTCACAGAGTACACATCCCCTCCTGCATCATAGTTATCTCCCCCTCTATATTCTGTAGTACCCCATCCTTGATTATTATCTTGCTCGTGTCTTAGTGCTAGTTTAGTTCCTAATCCCTCATAGCTAAAATCTACCTCTTTAAAAGGCAAGGCTATATCTACTGATCCTTGAGTGTTATCTACATACTCTGTAATATCCCAAGTCGTAGTAGAATCTGAATAGTACTCATCTAAAGTTTTTACTGCAATAGTCTCCCCATCATAGTAAGCTGTCAAATTAAACATCTTAAAAAGTCCTGTAAGGAAGTCTATTACTTTTATCTTAGGAATCTGCTCTGTTATAATGAAGTTTCTTGTAGTGGTTATTGATGAAGAACCGCTAGTAGAATAAGTATTACTTTGTGAGATGTAAGGATCTGTAATTTCTACTGTAACAGAGGTAACTGTCATAGCTGTGTCTGTCTGAATGTAAACAGAGTAGCCTGATGAGCTGTTAGTCAAATATCCTGTTAAAACATTATTGCCACTAGTAACACTTTGCTGAGCAAATACTTGTCCATCCTTTTTAATGATAACTGTGTAAGGATTAGATGTAGAACTATTAACTGTAAGAGTGTAAGGAAGCGACTGAGAACCTACTAATCCAAATATAAAAAAGCTAGATTGTAGAAATAGCACCTTACTCATAGAAGATGTATCTACTGTAAAGTTATCTATTAGCTCTGTTATTGGTTCATCCTCCTCAAAGGCATCTCCTTTCTTTCTATGTAGCCACATATACAAATCATAGTAGCTGTCATTTGTGCTATCAAAGAAGTCATCTGAGAATCTTATGTTATATGTCTCTTCTATTGCTTTTACTATAAGATGTACTGCTATGGCATATTTTAGCTCTCCGTAATAAACTCCGTGCATAGTTGGAGAGGTAGTGCCATTAGGATATAAGTTGCCTGAGTTCTCATCAGGATAAGCTATATTAGAGTAGGCTGTGTTATAAAATAATCTTGTAGTATGTGTAATCAAAGGTGCTACTAGAGCATCTGTGTATGTAACAGAATCTACAGTTTTGTCTATTCCTGCTGTAAGAGCTGTTTTTACTGTCGCTGCATTGTAAGTAGCATTGAAGTTGTTTAGCCAGTCTAAAGAGCTTAATGTATCTTCTCCTACTAAGTCTTTAAGATTGACTGTATTGCCAAAGAAAGTAATTCTATAGGTATGTGGCTCACCCTCTTTTAAATCTACTCCTTCTAGCTTTATTTTTCCTTTTCTAAATTCTTTGTTGTTTAGATCGATTCTTGCTGATACTTTCTTTCTAGCATCGTAGCCATCATCTATGTGGTAGTTATAATAGTGCTGAAATATCTTGTTATTAGTTCTTGAGGCAGGCAAATTAAAGGTCTTACTAAAATCAGTAAATACCTTAGCTATATCTTTTACATTCTGTATGGTCTGAGTTATGCTTACTGACTCATCTTTAAAAAGATCTACTCTTTGTCCATCTATGTATAGCTGTATTGTCTGCATTATCTGAGGTCATTTGCAAGATTAAAAGCCATCTGAGCTGTTATAGTGTAATCTACTAGCTTATCATTGACGCTAGTTTTATAAGTTAGCTGATTGCTTGTAATTGTAATAGGCGTTACATTAGACTCATAATTCATCCACACTTGCTGAGACATTAATAGCTGCTCTAATACTGGATTCATTCCCTGATCCATATAGCCTGTATTCATAGTGATTGACTGAGTGCCTATGGTTCTGAGAGTTCTTACTGAGTGCTTGTTAGTAGAGTAGCTCCCTGTGCTATCAACTAAAGACCGCTTGTAAGTCTCTGAACTAGTACTAACACTTTCTATAGATTTTTTAAAGAAGTACATATCTTGCAATGCTCCAAACTTGTTTACAAAGGTCACTAAGATAGGTGTGTATCTAGCCTCGCAAACTCTCTTTATAGTTACTGACTGTCCTCCTGCTGATGCTGTAGTATCTGATGATCCAAAAGAGTAATAGTTTATAGCTCCTGAGCTTTCTTCAGGTATTCTTCCTGCTTGTCCTTCTAGCCAGTACATTGTTGTGTTACTTTGCAGCAGACTTGCTGATGTTATAGTAGGATTAGCACCATCTAAAAACTCTCCATAGCCATCAAATCCCTTATGTGAGAAGCTAACTGTAGAACCTACCTGTGCATCACTAGAATCGTAGAACTTTATATCTCCTGTAACGGTTAGCACTTGAGAGGTGTATGTTCCATCAAATGTTATGTCTAAGTAATCTCTTGCTAGCTCGCTGATTTCAAATAATGCTCCCTCAGCAGAATCTACATCTTTTGAGAGTGTATATCTTAATGTGCCATCTATGAAAAGCTCCATAGTAGCTGTTGCTGAACCTGCTTGAGTGTTGTATTCGTAGTAAGGTGATCTGAGTAATATATTTGCCATTATGTCGTAAAATCTAATAAGTCATCTAAATCTAAATTGAATTTATCTATAAGGTCAGCAGGAAGTCTCTCAAAGGCTTTCTCAAAAGGCTTAGTAAAAAACAAAGAAGGCTTAATGCCTTTCTCCTTAATAGATCTTGCTAGAATAAATCCTATGCTTTTGTATGTTCCCTTAGTATATCTTCCTTTCTCATCTCTTAATCTGATATTCTTAGCTTTTGCCCACTTAGCTAAAGGCTCAGAAGGAGGCTGTTTATTAGTAAAAGAAAATATCGTGTTATACTTCTTCTTTGTACCTGATACCCCCTTATCTACATAAGCTCCATAAGGCAGCATATAGAACTCTAAAGAAAAGCTATTAGCTGATACGTTTAAATCATATCCTAGAGAGCCGTATAAGTCGCTAGAAACATTTTTCTTTTGCTTAGACAGATTAGTCCTAGCTTGCTGTATCACATACTTAGCAAACTTGTTTAGCTCATCTTTGGTATTCTTTAGCTGCATTAGCAAACAGATTGGTCATTGTTAATCATTATATCAAATGTAGCTGCCCATCCTGCTAATAGGTTTTCAAATCTATCTGTAAAAGGCTCAAATGATACATCTCCTATAATCTGATAACCCTCTCTGTAAAGGTCTCCTATTCTTATCTTTTGCAGTAGTTTATTAAGTACCTTGAATTGAGCATTAAGCACATCTTGCTCATTCGTATTACCTCTAAACCAGTTTGTAGTTGGCTTCTTCTCTACATTAACTAAGTCCATAGCTAAGATGCTAACATTAAAAGTAAGTGTCTGCTCTGAGGATGTAATAGAGTTTACTATAAGGTGTCCTAAAGGAAAGATAGTCTGTTTGTTTAGATCTACATCAGAGATGTCTCCATAAGTAACTGTGTTGATGTATTCATCTGCTATAAGTAAATCCTCTATAAGGTTTGTTATTAAATAAAAGCCTCTTGCTGCTTGATAACTCATTTGAACTTGCTTTTTATTTGTTTAGATTCTAATTCTGATTTTTCTTTTATGAATGACAATGCTAATAGTGCTTTATGTACGTTTAGTTGAGTGATATCTTCATATCTTGTAACATCTCCTTGAGCGAGCGTGTAAATAGATTGATACCATCCCCACTTCCTGCTAAATTGAGATACTGCTGTAAAGCTGTCTCCTCCTTGTGTTCCAAATAGTTCAGAATAGTCGTTGATAAGTCTATCCCTAAATGATAAAAAAAAAGCACAGCACCTAGAGCAGCATCTAATGGCATATCTTTCATTACCCCAGTATCACTAGCATTATACTCCTCAATAGAATATCTTTCTCCGTATTTAGTCTTAATAGGTCTGTATAGAACTCCCATAGCTTTGTCCATCATCTCCCAGTCCGACAAATAGTTATCAAGATCTACATACTCCCCAAAAGATATATCTTCTAAGTTCGGCACAAACCCATACTCCACTCCATTTAAAAAGAATCTACGTCTAAGTGCAGGCTTTTCATTAAACATATCTGATAAGATACTACAGATGCCATTCACATCTGATAGCTTTAGGTTCATCACCTTTGACAAATTAACATTGCAAAAGATCTCTATCATCTTGGAGGATAGGAATCTCTCATCTTCTGACTCCTTCTGTATCTTTAAGAATTTCTGATACTGTCCTAGAGTAATCTCAGAAAGTTTATCAGGTACTGTAATATCTATCTTCATATCTATATAACGTATAAATCAAGTTTTTTTTAAAAATAAAAAAAAAGAGCAACATTTCTGCTGCTCTCTTCCCCAATTAAACAAAAACAAAAATCAACCTATTCCCATCAAGCTATCTGCAAATTTACAAAGCAGTAGAAAGATGAAGGTCAAAATGAAAAAAGGTGTGGTTAAAAAAATGTAATCTTTCATAATACTTTAATTTATAATAAACTTGCTTCAAAGCAGGCATCGCTGCACCAGTAATCGCTATAATCGCTTATAGGTCTGCCACATTCGCAGCATTCTCTCTCGTAAACATCAGGAGGTGTTAGCTCTCTGTCAGGTGTCCAATCGTAGTTTTTCATAATACTTGTTTTTAATGTTATAGCTAATTTATAACTATTTTTTTAATTAACAAATAAAAATAACTTTTTTTTTAGCTTACTGCATATTTTCCATAGTTAGGTCTAGAGAGGATGTTATATGTAGCATATCTTAAACTATCAATAGTGTGGTCATTACCTTGCTGAGGCTTATTAAGCAGCTTTCCTGTACGATCTTCTTGCCACTTATAGTTACGCATCTCTCTTATTAGATTGTCGCTCTGAGGGTCTATAACTAGCTTGTATCTCTTTAGTAAGTCGATTCCTGCTCTAATACTATCTTGCCCTTTTATTGTGGGTCTTACCATATTGCCCATTCTTCTGAGTTCCTCTATCAATCTAGGCTCTGCTGAATCTATGTAAACATATTCCTCTAGGTTTTGCTCTTGTAGGAATCTATGAATGTCTGTTGTGGTCATCATTGTTCTATAGAGCAGCTCCTTGCAGTAGAGTGTGTAGTCTTTTTGATATACCTCAACTAAGCTGCTAGGATCAACAGAATATCCTATATCCATACCATATCCTACTAGCTGTGCATCCTCAGGTCTCTTGCCTTCTGTAAAAGTAAATATAGTAGCTTTGCTTATCCCTTTAAGTCCTAGTCCATATATCTGCCAGTACTGCTCATCTGTTTCTTTTAGCCTTTCTATTTCCTCTACTAAGCTAGGATCTAAGAAAGGATTATCTGTGTAGTTAGTTATGTAGAAGTCGCAGTCATCTCTAGTTAGTATCTTGTCGTATATGAAGTGAAATTCATCTGATGGGTTAAAGTCAATTATTATCCTACCCTCTGTTCTAAATACCAACTGATTCCATTGCTCGTATGTTAGCTCGTTTGCTTCATTACAGAATAGCAAATCCCTTTTTCTACCTCTTACTTTCTGTGGAAAATCTAAAGAGATAAATTCTACTAGGTTTCCAAAGAGTTTATATTCTGAGTTTGTTTTGTTATGATATTGCTCTGAGTATATCTGATGCTTCTTTAGGATTTCTAAGAAGTCTCTCATTACTGTGGCTCTAAGAGCAGGAAAAGTGTTTCTACAGATTGTTATAGTCTTGTCTGTGTTCTTGTCGCAATAGTCAAAGATAATCCAAAGCAAGATGTTATAGGTCTTGCCTGATCTTGTCCCTCCCTGATGTGCTACTATCTTTTTATCAGATTTTTGCAGAGAGTGAAAGACCTTATTCGTCCTTATCTTCAAATTTATTGACAATTTCTATTTCTATTTTATGTGGTGATCCATCAGCTCCTGTTATCTCTTGCCTTTCTACATAGCCTCTATACTTTCCTTTTGTTCTTAAGTAAAAGAGTATCTCATTTGTTTTGCCACTTTTTATGTTCTCTAATAGCTTGCTTTCTGCTAAGTCTATTAATCCCTCTTGTATTTCTTCTACTGCTTGTGCAAAGTCCTCATCACCATCTTTCCAGTTATAGAATGTTTTTCTAGCTATGCCTGCTGCTTTGCAAGAGTCCTGCACATTGCCTAAGTTATTGGCAAATACTTCTAAAAACTTCTCTTTATCTCTCATTTGTGTGTAATTTGTATAAATTAATGCTCGCCCACATAGCTCATATCTAAGTCTGAATGGTTTAATCTATCTTATTCTATTATGGCTTCTTCAAACATATCTCTGACTTGATTTGCTAACTGGTCTATATCTTCAGGTAGTAAGTAGTCTAGCTTGCTTTTAATGTAGTTAATCTTTAGCTCTCTAGGGCTTTGGTCATCCTCATCTATGGTAATAGCATCTAGCCACTTGTCTAAGTTCTTGTTGTATCTTCTGTATATTTCAAAACTCTTTACTGAGTGTAGTATCGTAGCGTGGTTTAGTGGTTTGCCTCCTACTTTAATATGCCTCTTAATGCTACAGTTTCTTTGCTCGTAGTACTTACTAAGAACATAGAATAGTAATGATCTTGCTTCTATGTATTCTCTTTTTCTTGTTTTCTTTAGGATATCGAATCCTGCTAACTTGCTAATCTGCTTAGCTACTTTTACTTCAGTGGTCATATTATTTATTTTTAACAAAAGTACCATTTTTCATTTCGCCAGTTCTATTAGAAATTTCATCATAAGCAGACTGTATACAAGTTTCAATGTCTGTACCGACAAGTTTAGCGAAATTAGTAAGTACAACAACACTATCACCAATAGCATCAATAATACCTTTTCTATCATTTTTAAGTAATGCTTGGGCAAGTTCTCCTGTTTCTTCATATAGTTTAATTAATTGTGTTTTAGGATCCCCTTTATCATATATACCTCTTTCATTTGCCCACGATCTTATATCATCAAAAATATTATTTTTTTTGTTAGCTGAATAATAATTAAATAATGACTGATTATATATAAATCTTTCTTCAGAGTATTGAGATTTATGATTATTACTCTTTATCCACCTTAACATATCTTCATTTAAATATATTCTTGTTTCATTTACATCTATATATTTTGGAAAATTATAAGTATGTATGTTCTCTTTATTGCTATTTATAAATGTAGTAGTGTGTGATGTTTTGTATATTTTACTTTGCATACTTCTAGCTTTAAAATAAGGATTTATATCTATTTTATAATTATATTTTTTTTGTAACTCTATTTCTTTTTCTGATGCTTTTTTAATACTTGGTGTTTTATATAATACTATATATTTTTTATATCCCTGTTGTTTTTCTACTCTGTTTTTTAAATCATTAGTACATCCTATTTTTTTTATTTCTGGAATATGATATATATAATACATTTAATTTTTATTTAAAAATTTGTTGTATATATGTAAGTTGTGAGCAAAATGATAATATGTTCCTATTTCAATGTTTATTTCTTTACAAACTAATTCTTGCAATTTGCTAAAACAATATTGATCATTACAGAATCCATACCATAAATCATTAGAACGCATTAAAACACTCATATTTAATTTATTATTTAATATAGTAAATTGAATAGCATAAGTACAAGGAGTATCATATTTATAAGTGTTTATTTCTTTGCCATCATATATAGATATAGCTGCTTGCCTACTATTTTTGTCCGATTTTAAAATATCTATGACCTTAGACAATTGATTGTTTCTTTGCCACTGCCAGCCATAATTTGACCTAACATTTCCATTTTTGTCCATCATATTATTCCATATAGGAGCAAAAGAAGCTATATTTTTAGCATTAGGATCACCACTTAAATACCATTGCCATTCTCTTTTAGCATATTTAATAGAAAAATTTCTCCACTCTGTTTTAATGTTATTGTCTAATGGATTTAATATTTCAAAACTTTGATTAAACAATGCTTTTGTGTTATTAAAATTGACACCATACTTAGATATATATGAATAATAAAACTCAAAAGCTTCTTGTGCATTATTATAAATCATCTTTATTATAGTTATTTAATGCAGCTAAATATGCTACCGCGTCTAACAAATTATCTTCTTTATGATTAAATGATTCTCTTGACAATTTTAAAGCAACTAAACACATATACATATCTTTAGCTGTAATATCTTTACCCGTAGCTCCAGATGCTATCATAGCAGCTCTTTTCATTCCTTCAGAAAAAGGTCCATACATTCTTTCTTTTTCTTCTGATCTTTCGTTTACTATTTTATTTGCTTCTTCTAGTATGTTCATAATATTCCCTCTAAGTAATATTGATCTAAATCTGTAGCTTGTAAAAAATACGTATCATATATTTCTATTGCTTTAATAGTTTTTTCTTTTCCATCTAAGTAAAATTCTTCTGAGCAATGGAAAATTCCAACATCTAAACTTCCTTTATCCATAGCAATAAAAGTGAAGTCTTTGTAATCTATTCCATATAATTCACAATATAAATAACACTGAACAGAGTATCCATATTTTTTAGCACTATAAGGAAAAGCTTTTATATCGCTTGTAGACTTTAAATCAATGATTTTATTATTACCTAATACATCTGCTTTAGCTCTAAAAGGCATCCCCATCACCTCTCCTATCATTGGTATCTCAAACTCTGCATCTTGTATTAGCTTTAGTGCCTTCTCGTTTCTTAGAAAGGCATCAGCTAGTCTCTCAGCATCTTGCTTTTCCTTTCTAGTAAACACCTTACCGTGTTCCTCTTTCGCTAACTTGTAAGCCTTAGAGTTCTTGCTGTCCACATCTACAAATATCTGAGAGGCAAACACATCAGGCTCTAGTATAGCTGTGTGAAATAACCAGCCATCTCTTAGTGCTTGACTTTCAGGATTACCGTACTTAGTAACATTGTAATACGTCTTAGGACTTGTAAGCAATAGTTTTAAAGAAGAACTACTAAGAGCTGCTTTTGATAAGTAACCGTAGTAGAACTCATCTGAGTGCATCTGCTCTATAAGCTCCTTTTTGTTATGCTGTGTTCCATCTAGTAATGTTATCATCTTACTCTTTATTATTTAATGCTACTGCTATTCCCATAACAAATCCAAAAATGCCAAAGGCTAGCATATATATTACACATCCCATTAGTTCTGTAGTTTTTCTTCACATCTTCTAGCTCTTTCAATAGCTCTGATCTTATCAGCTCGATATGTGGAGATAATCTCTAATAGGTCATCTCTTTCTCTCTTTAGCTTGAGATTGTAGAAAGCTATCTCATTCATAGCCTCCATCATAGAATTTAAGTCAGGGTTCTTTTTAATCTTAGACCACTTTAAAAGCATAGAGGACACTAAGTTGAAGTTATTCATATACTTAATATCCTCAAGAGTTTCTAATTTTAGATAAGTAGTTTCCTTATCAGTTCTTGATTGTATCATAATGTTGTATTTTTTAACAAATATAAATAAGTTTTCTTTAAAAAAAAATTATTTTTTTCTAAATATGGTATAGCATACTGCTAACCTCTGCTGCTCATCAGGATACTCAGCTCTCATAGTAGAGTTGCTCATACATCTTTGTATGTAGTCTTTCTGCTGCTCTTCTGCTTTAGGCTTTGGAATTGGCATACTTTTCGTTTTTAAGTTTAGTTATCATCTTTTGACAGTAGCAAGCAAAGTCTAAGGCTTCTTCCTTAGCGTGTTGCAGCCACTCTTCTAAAGGCTCATTGCTGTCATAGAGTGTAGTGCCGTATTTTTGCACTCCTCTTCTGCTTCTCTGATCTAGCTCAAACTTTACTGCTTCTACTATAGGGTCTTTCTCTATCATAAAAGCATCAGTAGTGTCTGTTATATAGCCTCCTGCTTCTAACATCTCAAAATACTTAGTAACTGTATCACTCATTGTTTAGGTTCATTATAGTTGCTTGACTCTCTTCTAACAAATATACTTCTTTTGTTGTTCTGCTCTTAGTCCATAATGTAGTATCAGGGCAGTACATTTCTACTGGCTCAGGCATAGCTATCTCATTAAGCCAAAAGAGATAATTAGCTTTAGGATCATTAACAAAGTATAGCTTAACCATATCAGCAGGCATATCCATTAGCTGATCGTATTTGTATTTCTCTAGCATCTTAGTGTCATAGTATGTAGTTCTAAACTTCATCTCTATTACACACTCGTTTCCTTTAGGAGTTGCACCCACAGCATCGTAATGCTCATAGCCACCTCCACACCATTGCAGATCCCATCCATCAAAATTAAGAACTGCTATTACTGCTTTCTCCCACTTGTGTACATCAGATAGCCTCATAGTACATATTCAGGTCAGCTATCCATCTTTTTACAGTCTTAGGATTACAAGTACAAGGCTTGTAGTACTGGTGATTAAAGTATTTAGCGTGCAGCTCACAGATTAACTCAAACTCTGCATTAGTGATGCTATTTCTCTTTTTTTCTCTGAACTTTTCCCACTTCGGTAGATCTTGTGCTTCCATATTTTCTATCTATTTTAATCTTATTAAGTGCTTGCTTTCTATCTTCACATCCACAGTCCTCTACGCCTACAGCTTCTGTAACTGTTTTAACTAGCCACTTGATTCCTGTGTACTTGAATATTGTTTCTAATAAATCTCCTAGTCTCATAATAATTTATTTTTTAATATTTGTTTTACTTTTCTATATGTATTATAAAGTGAAGCATAAGTTATACCAGTATTTCTTGATAATTCTGATATACTTATTTCACCATCTAATAATTCAAATACTTTTCTATCATACCAATATAATTCATTTAACACGCTCATAATTTTTTGATATAAATCATCATAAGAAACATTAACATCCATATTATCCTCTAATTGATTTATATATTCTTGAGGATTATCTATATACATAATTTTTTTTTCTTTTTTCTTTAAATCTAAAAACATAGTTTTTAAAATTTTATATATATAATAATAATTCAATTCATTTTTATAAGTAATATTTAATCCATTATTAGATAATCTATTTAGTCTAATATACATTTCCTGTACTATATCCTCAGCAGTGTCAGGATTGCACCCGAAGGACTTAACAATATCTACCCACGTTTTGTGTTTTCTATATGCTTCTAATAATACTTCCAAATTGTCAAGTGTATTCCAAAAAATAATAACATAACTGTGATCTGATGATAAAACTCATCCTCAGGCACATCCTCTTCATCAGGCTGCAAATTAGGATTATAGTAAAGCACTCCCAAGTTACACCCATAGATAGGTATAAATTGAATGTTTACTGCATAATCAAAAAAGAAAAACTCTATCATATTTTTCCAAGTGTTTTGTGTAACATATTTTCTCCTCTTAACGTAAAGCCTACATTGTTTTGCACAGACCTCATCATAATAGGACTATCTATAGAAGTGGGTCTCCCATTTGTATCTATGTCCTTTATCTTTCTAACGTGCATCATTGAATACATCCAGTCTTGACTATGTTGAGTCATTCTATGAAAAACTAAAAATGAATCACAACGATTAATATGCTTGCCTCCTCCTTCAGCATCTGATCCCCAAGGAGCTACAGGATGCCCTGCATATTCGTGATTAGCAGGATGTAGCTTTCTTAGAGCTTCTGTAGCAGCGTGCATACATAGCATTATGGTTACATTATTTGTTTTACAAAATACTCTAAATGCTGATGATGCTTCATAGTCATAATCGTGCTTAGAAATACCCTTTAGCTCAGTCTTGTCTATCATTAGAGAGTTATAAGGATCTATCATAAATCCCTGATAATCCCACGCTTTTTTGATTTCTTGTGCCAAATTCAGCAGTTTCTTATAACTATATAACGTATTTGGGTCAATAATTTTAAAATGTTTATCTATCCACTTAGCTTTTTCTTCAAATACATCTTGCTCAATTTTATTTATTGGAAGTCCAGTTAAGTATTCAGCTAACTTTCTAATAATAGTGTGAGCTTCATTTTCTGAGCTGTATATCAACCATCTTAAATTATGTTTAACAGAATAGAGTAACATAATAAACAAAAGAGTTGTAGTCTTTCCTACGTTTGCGTGCCCTAAAATAATATTATATTGTCCTAAGGATAATTTAAAATACTCGTCAAAGTCAGGTATTCCAAGAGTATAGGCTTGTCTTACTTCTCCTTTGCGGATCTTATTTAGCTTGTCAATTTGGTCTTGTATGTTTAATATCATAATACTAAGTTATATAAAAAAAAGTTAAACAAAAAAAAAGGAGGCAAAAAGCCTCCCTGTCTTAGAATGGTAAATCTGCTTCCTGACGATCAGGTGAGTGATCCGCAGTAGTTACTTCTCTTTCTTTTTTCCAAGTGTTTATCTCTGCAAAGAGGCTTCCCTTAGAAGATTTCTTGATGTCTATATTTAGCTTGCCATCATTCTGATCTGCTAAGTCTTTGTACTTAATTAGAGTCTCTGCAAATTCTTTAACTCTAAAAGATATTCTCATAGGTAGCCAGTCTTTGTCTGTTTCGTATGCAAACATTCCATCTGCAAAAAGTTTCTTGTTATCCATTGTAAACGTAATTTTCAAATATTCTTGCTGTTTCTATAATCTGCTCTTCATCCCAAGTTCCTGATCCTGAGAATAAATCTGTAGCTCTGTTTAGTGAGCTTTGTCTGATAATGTATTTCTGTACATCATCTTTAGGACTTGCTTGTGCTTGAGGCTGCTCATAAACTAGCTTACCAGTCTGATGCTGCTCATTCTTTTCATAAGAGATAACTTCTCCTACTTTCTTTTTAAACTCTCCTACCGCTAAAAAGCTAAGAGAGTCTCCGTTTGCGAAACTAACCTGATACTTGTTAAATGTTCGCTGTCCATTGTTCCACGTTCCTTTTGGCTCTACGTGAGTAATTTTACTTTGCATAATAATTGTTTTTAGATATTTCTAATTTTGCTTCTAGTTCCTCTATACGATTCTCTAGTGCTTCGATTCTAGCCACATAGAGTCTTAGCAAATCTTCAGTATAGGTCATCAGTTACTAATTTAAAGTTACCTCTTGACTCTAACTCTTCTTTGCAAGCTCTTCTGTAAGCTACAAGTAATTCAGGATTATTTACAGCATCCCAAAGCTGTTCGTTTGTGTAGTATTTAATATTCATAATGTTGTTATTTATTCACAAATATAGATAACTAATTTTAATTGCAAAAAAAAAGAGGCAGAATTTTTTAAACTCTAACCTCTTTCTAACAAGCATTATGATATAACTTGCAGCAAATATAAGCATTTCTAAGTACTTACAATAGTTTTTTTAATTCTTTTTGATAGTATTCTATCATTTCTTCTAGCTCATAGTTTGAGAACTTGATTGTCTCTTTGCTGAGCTGATACATCTCATCTGCTTTTTCTTTTCCCAGTTTCATTGCAAATACATACTGCTGCCCCTGTTGCATAACATTACATCCATAGCATTGAGGTCGGCAATTATCTTCGTGCCATCTTGTTGCATAGTTTTTCCTGCTCATAAAGTGTCCATTTTGAATATTCTTCACCTCATACTCTCTATCACAAGTAAAGCATTTTACTATCCCTCTTTTGTTGGCATATTTGTTTCTTATGTACTGAGAGAAAATCACATCTAGCTTTTTTACTAGTTTGGATCTTACTGGCTTTTTAGCAGGTTTCTTTTGTTTCATTCAATCTCAGGAATATCTACGCTTAATGCTCTGAGTAAAAATCCATCCACAGGAGATATATCTGCTATCATCCTGTAAATTCTTTTACTAGCTTTTTTTGTTTCTCTCATTTCGCTAAGAGTTGAGTCAATACCCCTCTCTGTGTACATCATACTATCTAACTCTAGCAAAGAATCTATTTTCCTTCTTGTGCTATAAGTTTTGTAGCTCATTATCTTAGCAGCTCTATCTAATACTTCAGAAGTTTTCATATCTTTTTCTTGCAAGTTACAATTTTTTTTTATTTTTTTTACATCTAGCTAAGAAGTAGCTACTAAGAGTAACTCTAAGAGTAGCTATTCTAAGAGTAACTCTATAGTATAACTAAATAACTAATAACTAGCTATCCTTAGAGTAGCTATATAACTGCTACTAGCTATTCTAAGAGTAGCAGGGAATTTTAAGGTTTGTGATAAGAGAGTTAAATAGAGCCTCTCTAAGAGCTTATCTCTTGCTCAGTAATACTCAGACACCTTAAACAACTAAAAGTCGCTCTAAAGTACCTTAAAATGCTTCTACGAGCTTATTTGTGATGCTTGTCTCCTAGTATCTTTTCAGCTCCTCTTGATCCGAAGTAGCCTATGAAAACAATTTGAAGCAGCTCTTTTACTACTTCTAGCTCCTCTAGTTGCATAGACCATCCTACTACAAAAGCCACAGTAAGAAAAGCTAAAGTAAGAGGTCGCACATTTTGAGCAAGCCAACTGCTACTGCGACTATCAGCCACCCATCTGCGAGTGATTCCATCTATCTCTGTTCTTTCTAATTCTAGTTTTTTTAAAGCTACATCCTTATCCTCTTGAGGCATATCTGAGCCGCCTATGATAGCTTCTATAACCGATCCTACTGGAGTGTCCTCAGCTATTTTGCCTACCACTTGAGGTATCTTTTGAAGCAAGAATTTTCCTACTGCTGTATCTTTAAACTTCTTACTCATTTTTTTATTTCAGCCATTAATATGTCCAAATAGCACTAGACTTGTCAGGATCATTATCTACGTGAATAAAAGTTTTAGCAACTCCTATTCTTGAAAATCCTACCTCTATAAGTGCATTAATTATTTGCCATCTTTGTGAGCCTGAGGTGCAGGCAATATCAGCAGCGTATCCTCTAAGGTGCGAGCTGTTCTCAACTCCTCCGACCTTTGCATTATGTTCCTTAGATCTGTAACCACTTGTAATCTTGAATGGTACTCCTGCTTTATCTCTTGCTGTATCGAGCAACTCCAAAAAAGTAGCATCCATATTAACACCACTATTTTTAAGATCAGGAGAGTCAAATTCTGAGAGCGAAAAGTGTTTAAGATCATACATACTCAACAATTAAGCTAACTAAAATTAAGAATAGCATACCTACTAATCCTATCAAAAAATAATCAAAAGCTGTACCACTTGCAGCTCTTTCTATAAACCAGTATTTAATCTTCTTAGCTATTTTCTTAATCATCTTTTTTCTCTTTGAAGATACTCTATGTCTTTCATAAAAGCTCTCATTTCTAGCTCTAGCTCTTTAACATCTGCCTCTAAAGCTCTTTGTGCTTTCCAAGTGTACTCCTTTTGATTGTAGTTTAGCTTAGATACTTCTTCTTCTAGAATAGCAATTCTGTTACTTAAAGTGTAGTAAGATCCGACAATAGAAGCAAACATAGCTGCTATAGTGATAATCTGAGTTATTGAGATAGAAAAGTCTGCTTTGCCATCTCCATTAATATCAATTCCGCTCATTTAAGTTTGTGGTATATTTGGATTATTGTGTAAATTATAGCAAGTAACAAAGAAGCAGTCTGCAAGTAAGGATTAATAACACTTACACTACTTACAAGCAGAGCTGCTATGTTTAAGGCATATATCTTTATATCATTCATCTTTTACTTCTTCATAAGAGCCATCCTCTAAATTGACTGAGATTTTTCCATACTTCTCCTCAAGCTCTTTCTTAGTTCCCTCTTGCTGTTCTTGTATTGCAGCATAAGCGTGTAACAAAGAGTGCTTTTGAGTTTCTAGGATGCCTAAATCTCTTAGGATCACATTCTTTTTAGTCTCTTGCTCTTTTAATGTTTGTAATTCTTTTTCTTCTAGTTTCATAATTATAAATTTTGAGTTATCCTCAAAGATACTAATTACTTTCTAAAGCCTCTACTCTAGCAGTTAGCTCTTTAATTAAAGTATGTGCTTCTTGCAAAGCTGCTGTAAGTAGAGGTACTAATTTGCTTTGATCGATTCCCTGATAAACAGGAACTTCTCTAGTTCCCATAACAGCTTCACTAACCAAAACTCTTTCTGTGTATTCTTCTTGTGCAGGAGTTACTACATTGCCATCATCATCTAGCACTTCTTCTACAGCAGGATGAACTACATCTTCATAAACAGCAGGAGATACTTCATACTCTTGAGTCTCCACAGCATCTTTTTCTCCGCTAATAGCTTCAGGTACTACATCGGCTACTTCGTGAGCAAGGAATCCATCTACCGTTTTGTCAGCATCTGCAATAAAGTTAAAGCGACTTGGTTTTAGCGCATCTACTCTATCTAAAGCACCCTCCATAGGCACTACGTTTTCTTTTAGTCGGTAGTCAGAAGTTGTGTTGTAAGCAGTTGAAGAGCCACTTGTGCTAATTGTACCTACTACACCATTTGTATTATAAAAAATTACTAAACTATTAGCTGATGTTGTTTGTGTGGATAATAAAAGTGTTCTCCTATCATTAGTATCAACCACAAAAGATGCGCCACCTTGTGTAGAGGAAGCTACACTTGCACCAGTTCCGATATAGAAATCCCCCCCACTCGTTATGCGCATTCGTTCGGTGCCTGCCGTATTAAAAATAATTCTTCCAGCACCATCAGTAACACCTACTCCATCGTGGTGCAAGCCACCTTCAATAATTACATCTCCAGCCCTTATCCCAAGACCAGTATTTACACGTGCTAATCCTGCTGATATTCTTACATTACCTCCTTGTTGGGCTTGTCCAGATGCCCCAGTAGGTTCAGCATTCGCTCCTTTTATTAGTAATTCTCTTGCTGTTGTAGAATATGGGTTTGTTGGAGATTGTTGTATGCCGATAGTAGAAGTTCCAGTAGTAGAGTATGGAAAATTAATATTTCCATTTACAGTTAATTTAGCAGTCGGACTCGTCCCTATTCCTACGTTGCCACTTTCTTTTATAATAAATAAATCACTTGCAGCGTTATTATGCCCAACAACAAAAGCCCTATCCGTTTGATTATTGTCACTATCTATGTCAAATCTTATTGAACCGACAGATTTAATATAAGCACCATTAGAATATCCATCAATAGCTATTTTTCCATCGGATTCTATGCGCATAAGTTCACTACCACCTGTATTACCTGTTCTTCCTGTTCCAAAGACAATAACAGAATTTTCAGGAGTATTGTTTGAATCAACATTAAAGTATAAAGACTCTTGAGAGTAAACATACCCTGAAGAAATACCCTCTGAACCTAATTCTAAAGAACCATTGTTAATTTTAACATTCCCACTCGAGTCTATAACCATTCGGGGGGTGTCAGAAGTGTATAATTTTATATCTTTAGCTTCTAAATTGTTAATTATAAAATCTCCATCTGAATCAATACCCATAACGGTTCCATCGTTTGCGGTAGTTCCAGTTGTTCCGTTTGTAAATTGTTGGTAAACTGGGGTTAAAGTACTTGAATTAGATAAATTAAGCCTATAATTAGGACTCGTAGTGCCTATTCCTACGTTGCTATCTGTGTTTATATAAAAAGGAATAACAGCACCCTGTCTTATTCTAAAAGCATTACTTGCTGCTAAATCAATACTTGCTAAAGAAGCACTATAACCAAAAGTAAACGCACCACTATTGTTTCCAATTTTAGCAATATCAGAAGCAGTTCCGCTATTTACTTCAAGCGTTCTTGTTGGACTACTGGTACCTATTCCTACGTTGCCACCAAAAGGCTGTAAACTTAAAGGTCTTGATGCTCCTGTATTACCAGACTGTATTCCAATAGTGTCAGTTGAGGCATTAGCATAACCAATCGAAATACCATATTCACTTGAATGATTTGCAACTATTTTAGCAGTTGCGTTTGATAAAAAACTTGAATAGTCAGAAGAAGTAGTTATACTTCCGTGTTTAACGTGAATCCCCGCGCTCGGATTATCAGTCCCTATTCCTACATTCCCACTCGAATCTATCGTCATTCGGGGGGTGTTGTTAGTACCAAAAAGCAAATTAAAAGCACCAAGTGTCGTAATCCCTGAAGTTGTGTTTCCGTAAATAATAGCACCGTCAGCACCAACATTCAATAAACTACCGCCTGAATAAGCAGAACCATAAACTAAATTGTGCCATCCTTTAGAATTATCATTGTAAAATTTAGATGAATTATAACTTGTTGAGGACGTAGAGGTAGATTTGATAGAATCACCACCTCCTGT